>OGNR01000791.1_pt1 | contig 15665 bp, 9 predicted proteins | sample 1573501 | NCBI WGS metagenome assembly OGNR01 (sample SAMEA2581918, study PRJEB24529) | metagenome | biome: Human gut stool | place: China | collected 2011 | reverse complement strand
TGCCATAATCAATAGAGAAAAAGCCATCTGAAAAGACGACAGGAAAGCCTGCCTTTATATAATCCTCCAATTCTGAAACCTTCTGCTTAGTAATATCATTGCCTGAACCTCTGTATGTGTTTGGAGCAGTTAAATAATCAGCATTATTTCCATTTCCTCTTAATGTAAGCTGAGTATTAAGCGCCTCTCCATTATTTATATAATCAGTATCCAGCAATCCCGCATGGCCGTTCTTGAGCATATCATATCCCCAATAATTTACCACATCTTTCGGATTTATAACAACAATGTCACCAACATTTGAGTATTTAAGCCCATCCATGTTCCAATCATTATATACTGTATGACCATCTCTATAATTCAGATTATCGGCTACGAGTCCCATATATATCATGTCATAGTTATTAAGGTCCTCTATTCTTCCAATAAATTCTGCACTCGTAACCCTTGTTATTGTAACCTTTTTTTTCTCCGGGCATCTTGATCCAAGCCAATTTTTTAGCTTATCATAATTTAAAGCGTCAGACTCATTTTTTACAGTTCCGGGCTCTATATCAAGTATGTTCAGACTATCTGTCGGATTTATAATGTCTCTTTTATCAGCATACGATATGATATAGCTTAAAACTATCGCCTTTGAAATCTTCTTGTCATAATACGCATACTCGTCCTTTCCAAGAGTACTATTTTCTTTTTTCCTGCTTGTATTCTCTGAGTTGATGTATTCTGCTATCTCGTCAAAATTCTCTGTTTTAGCATCATTGACAAATGCTGTTTCATCATCATTTTTAATAAACGCAGAAGCAAAATCGTCTCTTAAAACAAATGGCACATCATCTTTAGGACTATAGTTTCGTGGAATAACATATTCGTTGCCAATTACAAAACCATATTTATGGGTTCTACTGTCAACCTTATAGTATTTTATGTCATTCCCCCAGTTAATAAAATTATCAGCTGAGTCCTTGGTAAAATTCAAGGAGCTGAAATTGTTACAGCTCAAAAGACCTGCAAGCTTTTTAATGTTGCTGGAATAATCTGCATTCGAATCAGGCCACACAATACCATTATCCACTATAACAGGCATCATGATACCACTCTGGTGCACACGTTGGACTATCTGCTTTACCTTGTCCCATGAAATGTCATTACCGGTATTGTATCCGGTATTGTATTTTGCAGAATCGTCTCCTAAATCCTTGGAAAGAACAGACTTTGAGCCGGAAAGATAGAGTAAATCAATTGTTGACACATCTATCTGCTCAAGCTCCTTGGGTGTGACAGTTTTTACATTGAAGGTCATATTGGCAGTCTTATCATCATCGCCTGTCTTACCCTCCTGATTGAATACACCTGTTCTGAACCAGTTATTGTTCTTGAAACCACCCTTATAATATATGTGTGTAGTATTTACAGGATAATCAAGCGAGCCTTTTTTATCAGCCTCCATTATATAGTCACCTTTTCCTTTACCCACATAGGTATATGTCTGGCTATCCTTAACTATATCAAAATATCCGTCTGTATCGGTGAGGATTACCCTGCCTGTGTTACCATCATTATTCTCTGTAGCAGAATCAGCTATTGAAGCGTCATCTGAAATATCATCTGCTCCGGTCTTACCTGCCGGCTGATTGTCCAGTGTGCCATCATCTATCTTCTCGTATGGATTCTGTGAGTCAAGCACTGCTCCATACTCGCCGGTCTCATCGTAATTAAACTCAATAGGTACCTCAGTGTTCACCTCGTAGTAGGTCTCGTCATCAGTGATTTTATCTGCAGGCACATACTCCATCTCAACCGTGCAGTATGTATACTTCTCATAATCCGGCTTACTGCCATCAGGCAGATTTGCCATCCGGTCCGCTCTTGCAACAAATTCATATGGTGATGTGATATCTGAATTGTCTTTTCTGTAAATATATGCCTTTGGGTCATATTTTGCTATGTTTTGCATGCCCTCAGCGGAACCAATGGCATATGCGCTCTTTATAGAATAAACCACATGCTTCTCAACGGTATCGTCACCTGTGCCTGTATCTGTCGTATTATCTGTACTGCTGTCTGTATCTCCATCAGCTTTCTGTGAATTATCAGTCTCTACCAGATACTGGGTGTTTGTCATACCATCCGGCAGCTTGACAGCCGAAAACGCAACACTGTAGTAGCCTCTTTTTCCGGGTGCCTTAATTTGATTGCCATTTTCAGTCTCTGTATTAGAGCCATCCGCGGTACTTCCAGTACTTCCTGTACTGCCTGTATTACCAGTACTACCTGTATCCACAGATTCAGAGCCATCTTCTGTCTCATCCTCGCCCTGCATGAAAACATAATGGTCAACATTTTGTCTGTAATGACCTGTAGGCAGTCCCTCTTCATTTACAGCAAGCTGGTAATCGGTATTGAACTTATAATCTCCCTCCGCCTGCTCTGTCATCTTATAACCGGTGGTACCCTTGTTTATTCTGTCCATATCTACAAGGGCAAGCTCTGTCCAGTCATCGCCCTGACTGACATAGCTCTCCTCATACGGCTCATAATAAAGAGGCTTTGTGTTATCCTTTTTCTCGGTAGTAATAGGCGCAAGCTTTGTTTTCAGTTCCTCCATATAGGCAGACCTTTTTTGTACACCTGCACCATCTTTGTCAGACATCCTTGACAGTGTTCCAAACCAGTCGTCAGGCTCCTGACCATCAATCAGATAACCGATGGATGCCATTTTCTTGTCAGGCACCACCTCCACTATATTGAAGGGCTTGTCCTTGCCATGTGAGCTGACTATATCAGATATTCCATTGAACGCTACATTTGCATCGACCTTTGTAAGGCTGTCATTCAGCACAAAAGCTGCCACAACGAGACATCCTGTAAGTGTGAGCGATATTGGAACCACTATTTTTTTTCTTAATTTGCTCATTGCGATTGCTCCTTTTGTTATTTGTCATATTTAAAAGTAACTACATTAGAAGAAATACTCGGATCTGATTTCAAGGTTACCCAAACATATATTCTATAATGTTTCCCTGGAATACTGACCTCTGATGTCATGCTTAGTTCCTTGGTTGCTTCATGTTCATGCCCAAAAACCCAACTGTCTTCTATATGGTATGTAAATATTTTTCCACCTTTATAATCAGCCTGCTCTCCTGCAAACTCCTCTATATCATTACTTGGACTTTCTATTCCATTTTCCAACGAATAAGTCTCAATGTGCCATTCAAAGTTATTCACATCATATGCTATACCACTATTTCTTACCTCATACGGATTTATATGTGTTTTTTCAGTATTTCCTCCATTAAGTCCATATATTCCCTCCGTAGTCAGCCAATTACGTGTATCAACCACATTTATCGTTACAGATGTATATTTGGAAGTATCTTCTTTTGAAGTCACCTTAACCACAAACTGCTTTGATGTTTCATTCTCTGCGATAGATAATTTTGCTGTATTTCCGGAAGAATTAAACGTTGTTCCATTCCCATCAGCAGCCCTGCCGGTGTATGACCATATAACCTCTTGGCTTGGATTATTTCCACCCAATATTTTAGATGTAAATTCAAGGACATTGCTATTATCTCTTCTGACATATGAAATGCTCTGACCAGAAACATCTCTGCCACCATAATATATATGTACAGAAATCGGCTCTACCGGTGCCACATACTCCACGTCTGCTCCGGTCGGTACCTTATTGCGCATAGTGAAGTTCTGCTTTGAAGTATACTTCTTGTCTCCTGCCTTAAAGTCCACAACAAGTCCGACAGAATTCTTGCTTTCTGCCTCACTTAAATCAGGTGTAAAGCCTATTACATTTTCTGCCATAAGTGACTCCTTGCCCTGACCATCAGCCTTCACCGCACCTGTTGCAGGATCAAGTGTATCCTTTCGCAGATAGATTTTGTGCTCTGATGGTCTGTATATGATATTGTATGTACAATCCTTGTTGTAAATAATCAGCTTGCTGTCGGATGATGTTTCCTCAGATGATGCTTCTTCGGATGACGCTTCTTCCGCTGATGCAGTTGCAATATAACCTGCCTCAGGGTTTACTGATGCCACTTCAACCGGTGCCGCCACTGTAGCAGGCTCATACTTGACACCCTTTTGCGCATCAATTATCAGGTCTCCTATCTGATTCATCGTAAGCTGTGCCTCATACTGTAAATCTACATCCTTTGAAGCGTATTTATACTGCTTCGTGCTCGTACCGATAAAGCCCACAACAGCCAGACCCAGTATTCCCATTATCGCCATTACAATGACAAGCTCAACAAGTGTAAAGCCACTGTTTTTCCTATTATTTGATTTGTTCATGCGCCTTAAAAGTTTCATGGTTCATCTTCCTCTCCGATTTCATCATATAACCTTATAACAGCCTTGCGTCAAAATAAAATATTCATCATTAAACTATGTAAATTACTCACATACCACCTTGCCAGTCTCCTTGTATATCGTGATAACCTTCTCGGTGCTGTTTTTTTGAACCCAGATACGGCTGCAGTACTTGCCGTTAGTATCCGGCTTTTGTGCACCTGAGCTTCTGTCGAACTGAAGTTCTATACTGTCAGAGACGTTCAATTGTGTCTTGCCACTATAATCATCATTCATGGAATAGTATACTTCAATCCTGCTCTTTCCGATTTTACTCGGATCAGATTCCGTACCATTTATAGTCATCTTATAATAGTAGGCACCATCTGATGCCTTGTATATCTTAAGAACTGCGCTGTCCTTTCCCATAGAGGTAACTCTTGTTTTGTTAATTATCGATTCAATATTTCTGGCACATTGCTTCACCTCAACACCCATGACCGAGCGAATGGATATGGTTGCCGCGCCTATCAGTACGACAGATATCGCTATCACTACTATAAGCTCCACCAGAGAGAAACCACCATTATTCTTTTTTACTTTTACAAACATATTGGATTCCTCCCTTGTATATATCGTCAAAATATGTCAAATATAAATATTTCGCAGCTGTTTTGTGTCTTGGAAACCGCTTATTTTCTACTCCTTTGTCCAGTTCTGGTATGTAATGAGTGTAGCATAATCTATTTTTGTATCCGCCTCTTTCTTGTTTGAAAAAGCAGAAACATTACCCAGATAGTTGGCACCATCCATGAACACATCATACAGGTGCAGTGCATCGTCTGCATCACTTACCTTTTCAAGAAGCAATGCCTTAAATACCTCCTGTGTACCATTATCAATCTCGCACTGCTCTTTGTTTACGATTATCCTGCCCTTTGCAATTATAGTACCTGTAAAGTCAGCATCAAGTGTCACATTTCCTGTAGCAACAATTATATCCACATTGTGTGATTTGTCATTTGCATCATAGGTGTAGTTACCGTTTTTGACAATTGCCTGGTATTTTTTTCCCTGATACTCAGTCTCAAATATATGTTTGTTACCGGAATTTGGCACTATCTTCTGCAAATTGGTATTGTTAACTATATTTGTAAAAAGCGAAACACTTGCTGCATTTGTCGGTAAATCCGCATAATTTGTCAAAAGCTTTGAGTTTAGTGCAGTATATGTGCGCTGTAAAGCATCCGACTGTGCATCCATGTCCACACCATCAGCTATGCCCTTCAAAAGGCTTAAATTGCTGCCATCGTAGATGCTGTAATTGCCGGCAGTATATATGCTTGCAGACTCATTTACCTGTATGCTGTCCGTATAGAAATTGGTGTATCTCTTGAGCTTGTCACTGTCTGCACCAAAATAGTCACTGTAATACTCAGATGCCTTGTTCGTTGGCAGATTGACATAATAGTATACAAGTCCATCATCACTATTATCAGTGGAAGGGACAAAGACTTTCTTTATGCACTTGTCGATTGTCCTGCCATCCGGCAGATATGCTGAGAGAGCCTTGCCTGTCTTTGTACTGACCACATTAGTATTTATCTCAGTATACTTCGTCTGATCCTGTCCGGTTGCCGTGATATCCTTGTACTCCTTATAGGAAAGTGGATTCTTGTTGTAAAGCGATTTGGCATCCGCACCATTTCCACTTGTGCCTATGCACTCAGGCGGCACAAGGTATGCTATCTGGTCACCCTTTACAGAGATTGACTCACCCATAGCCACATTGCTGTTTTGTGTACCCACACCACTTGAATTTACAATAGCCTGTGTATTGATATATGCAGTTCCTGCTAACATAAGCTCCCTGATATTTGACATATCAAGAGATGCCTCCCTGCCGTTTATGATAATAGCAGAGCTATCGCCTGCGACAGGATTTTCCTTGTCAGCACCTCCGTTGCCAAAGCCGACGTACTTTGCATTGTTATTCTTATTATTCTTGCCAAGTGTGACATTTGAGCCTGTACCCTTTAATGTCATGTCATCCGCCACATATGTCATGCCATCCAGATTGACTGTTGCACCATTTACATTTATGTTGCCTGTCCACAGCTGACACTGTGCATCAACAGAAAGTTTACTGTTATTGTGTACACCAGCCATGTTATTTTTTATTGTAGCCGTATCTTTTCCGGCAAAGTCTCCCACCTCTATATCGCCCTCTGCAATCATATAGCTGGTATCCTTTACATCAAGTGTGGCATTGTTTGGAATAACAACACTCGTAGTAGAAGTTCCTGTGTCTGCCGCATTTTCGCAGCCGGCATAGAGATTGCCGGATAGATTTACTTTAGTAAGTCCTGATGTAATTTTCAGTCCTTCATTTCCTACAAGAGAATATGTAAAAAGCTCCGGAACTCCTCCCGATGCTGTAAAGCTCATGGATGGAACTCCCAGAGAAATGTCTGTCTCTATTATTGATTTAAATCCCTTTTCATCGGTATACTCTACCCTTAGTCCGTTCAGCACGACACGATTTTGGTACACCTTGAGCTGTCCATTGCCGTTTACATCGGCATTGGTCGATTTGATAATAGCACGTGGCTGATTGTCTTTATTCTCGAGAAGCTTCGGGTCTACATATTGTATGAGCTTTCCCCTATTAAACGTCATACCTGTGCTGTCATACTCCAGGCTGGTCTTTAAGCTCTTCAGATACTCCTGCGCAAAGTTGCTCTGTCTGCCGGCCTCATTTATGCTGCTGTCAGAGTAATTCTCCATAACCTTGGTATATCCTGCTGAGTAAGCCTTGGAAATATCTCCCTGCAGACCTGTACATATCTGATCCAGCACACCCTCTGCCGAGTAAAAGTTATCTGTATTTTTTTCATCCGTCACCTTCATCTGGAGGTTCATAAGTGCTATCCACAGCACAGTCACAGCTAAAACAGCCACTATAGCCATTGCAACTACAACCATCACAAAGGAAGCACCACGGTTATCGTTACGCTTCATAATTAATACCCCATGCTTCCGGTCATCGTAACAACCGGGTCTTTATCATTAAATATATCATCCAGTGAAGCCTTGCTCTCGTATACAGCCACCTTCACATCATACAGCCTTTCAGATGCATTGCTTTTTGTCAGATTCTTTATATCGACAATTGCCTTTACATCATTCTGAATTACATTGTTATTAAAGCCATATATAGCCTGCCCCGGCTGTAGTGGATTATCCGGTGCTCCCATATTTACATTCAGATTGGTGGCTATATGAGTATAAGCATGACCTGTACGATTTCCCGGCTCACTTACCTTCACATATGCCTTATATGTACTCTCCTTCGTGCTCAACTCTGACTGATCCGATATAGTCTTTTGCTTTACAATATTTACCGTGCAGTCCAGCTTGTCCTTATTATTGATTATAATGACATCGTTGCAGGTATTGTAAAGTGCTCCTGTAGATGTGTACCATGGATTGTAAAACAGATAGACATTTCTCAGATTATGGTTTACAGTATCTGAAGAATTGTCGTAAATCACCATGGTATAATCATCCTTCAGTGCACTATTCGGATCCGGAAAAGTCTTTCTTACTCCATTCTTATTGATAGAATACGAATACGACACCGTCACCTTGGTAGCCTTATTGCTCGCAGCTCCACTCTTTTCTATATCAATTGTGATAGTTCTCTTTATATCACTCTGCTGTACACTGAAGCCTAGATTCATATTGTTAAATGCAGATATAATATTTGTAGCAGAATACTTGTCTGCACTCATGCAGTCAAAATTTGCATCCATGGCCGACATATCCGCTACCTCGTCCATGTTGTACTTTTTAACCTTATTGTCCGACTCTGCGTCCGATTTTGCATCCACTGTCACAAGAGCATTGTATTTCTTTGTGCCTGACTGCACACCAGACATATAGAAATAATACTTGTGTGCATCCGACTCCCTGAAATCCCAAAGCGATGTATCGATTATTTTGGCTGATGCATCAGTCTTGTGAATACAGCTAGTGATGACATCGTCCTTGTTTACAATCTCAGCACTGATATCCTCAAGCCTCTTTACATTATCAAACTTGCCCGACTTCTTAAGAAGCTCACATGCACTGCTTCCATCTGATATATTAAAGCCGTCCGCCACGTCAAAGCCCTCCGACGGATAGTTGAACTGATACGCCAGTGTCTTCATGGAGTTCTTCTCAATGCCCTCCATAATGTTTGTCGCCAGATGTGTAGCATTCATCTCGTTTTTTGCCTTTACATTGGTCTTTGTCGCTGTGACAAATGCATTCAAAAAAGGAAGCACGATTATTGCGAGAATAGCAATCGACACAATAATCTCCACAAGTGTTACTCCTCGATCATCGTTTTTTAGCTTTCTCAAATCTGCTTCCTCCCCTCTTGTATTTTGTTATCTCATAACTCAATAATCTAACATTTAATATTTATGATTAATCAGTTAGTTTGTTGTACCAAACAGATTATTTGTACCATGTGGTACTGCAGGTATGTATGGTGCCTCATATGGCTTATCAAGTCCATACAGGAAATATGAATCCACAAGCATCTCACCTGTCAGCTTGCCTGTCGAATCATCAAAGCTCACATTGAGTGTGCTGATAGTTTTCTTCTGTGATGAACCAATCACCTCGCCGAGCATAGCCTTAAGCCCATGATATTCTGTCTTGAATGCCATAACTGTGCTGACATCATAAAGCTGATAGCCTGTAACCGTAGACTTTGCAGAGCCTGATGATGTGCCGCTACCAGCTGCACTACCGTCATCAGTCTGTGACTGAGAACTGTTGCCATCAGCGGTCTGAGAGCTCTGCGAACTGTCTGTATTACTGCTGTCCGTAGTACTACTGTCAGTAGAGCCACTGTCCGTTGTGCTGCCGGACGAAGAATCTGTACCGGCTTCACCTGTCGGATTATTCACATCAATAGCAGTCGGTGAGCCGACTGTAAGCTCTGTAATATTTGTATTAGTAGATTTCTCGATAGCAACCGCATCCATAATGCCGTTTTCAATCTGTAAATATGAAGGAAAATTGTCATATACCTGTTGCATGGCATCAGACATATCCTTTGTCTTCTTTGTGTAGTCATCCGCCTTTGCCGCAAGGGCTGAAAGCTGATTGTACTGTGATTTCAGATTCATATTTTCGCTCTTGAGTGAATCCCTCTTATTGGACTGCGGCATAAAAATCAAAAAAAATGTCAGTGCTAAAATGGCAACACCCGCTAATATAATAAGTAACTTTTTATCTCTTGTCGACATCCTAACACCCCCCTACTGATTTGTACTGTCTGTATCTGATGATGAATTACTATCCGTCTGTGCCTGTGATGACGCATCTTTTGATGTATCATCTGGCTCACTGCCTGTGCCATCCGCCGATTCAGAAGCAGCACTGTCATCAGCCTTTACATATGTGCAATCTACTGTGAACTGAACCTTTGAAGCACCGGTCTCATCAACCTCCTCTGTGATGGTTGACACATTGGATACCATGATACTCTCAAATGTACGAAGCTGTGCAATCACATCAGCCGCTATATCCTTGCTGCCTGTCTTGATGGTCATCGAAACACCATCTGTCGTAACAGACATATTCACAAGCTTGGCCTCTGACGGAAGCTTCTGCTCCAGCTCATCCACGAAGCCCGTTATCTCATCATTCTTGTTGGATGAGGCGCTCTCAAGAAGCTTGGTCCAGTCATAGTCCTTCTTGGTCTGGTTGTACACATCATATATATTCTGTGCATATGACAAATCAGAAACACGCGCTTTAAGCGTCATATTGTCTGAAGTTAAAACAAGATTTGAAAAAATGCTGTATGCCGTGATACCAACTGCAACTACCACACACAAGCCAAAAATGAGGAGCTGTACCGCAAAAGAAACCGGCTTTTCTGCTGTCTCCCCAGCCTTTACCGGAAGTGGCTTCCCATCAGGACCAACAGGCGGATTACCCTGCGTACCTGTCTGTGCACCGCCAAGTGGCATAGCACCTGTAGCTGCTCCTGCCATAAGTGGAGCACCGATTCCCTTGTTTTTCTTACTGTCTAATATGTCAAGCGGATTCAGTGAGCATCCAACACAGTTGAAATACTCTGCCAGCTTTGCCTCTGCGAGGTTTATGCTCTTTGCTACATGCATACCGTCAAACTGCTGGAGCGGAACTACCTTAATATTCAGTTCATTGGTCAAAAGCTTTGAGAGTCCGCTGAAATCAGCACCTAAGCCAATGAGGAAAATTCTCTCGATAGGAGTATCTGAGTTTCTCGACTGATAGTAGTCTATCACTCGTCCGAGACTGCTTATCAGATTGGAAAGTGCGTATGACACATTCAGGCGAAGCTTCTTAAAGCGCTCTGAATCAATCTCATGCCCCATAGGATCCATGCCACCGCCTGCAGGTTCATCCGGCACTGTACCATCAGGCTTTATTGCAAGGCATGTCTTTCTGCGTGCCACATCAACTGCATCGGTAAATGACAGATACTCTCCAAAAAGCTCACTATCCTGAATTTCCTCTATAGCATCAGCCAGTCCATAATTGACATTACGCTGCAGCTTTACCATGCTTCCATCCATTACAGTCAGTGTGGTAGAAACCTCATCCACCTTGACAGTTACCTTCACATCTCCGGGAATCTCTCTTCTCATGAGCTGCTTGATGGCATTTCCACTATAGTCAAGAGCTACAAGCTGCAGTCTGCAATAAGCTGCAAGAGCACCATATGACAAAATAAGGTCATTAGGCACAGCAATAACCGAAAGACGTAATTTCTTTTCTTCCGGTCTGTCAATCTTCTCTATAATCTGATGTACCAGCTTGTACTGGCTCAAATCCACCGGAAAATAATCCGATGCATTCATTGCAATCATTTCCCTAAGCTGCTTTTCCTTAACAAGTGGAAGCTCAATATCCCTGCTTGCTATACGTGCTGAATTTAACACAAAAACAGCTTTTTTTGTGGCAATCTTCTTTTCCTTTAGCTTGCTGTATAAGATAGAACGAAACATTCCATCCGGCTGTACCACTCCATCATCAATCATCCCCGGTGGTGTCGGAAAGCCGAACATATTGTAAATCTTGGGATTTTTCGCTTTGTAATCAATCTCAACTACTCTGGTAAGGTTCTCCCCTATTTCAATGCCGAGTACCCTGTTTGCCATAACCTAATCCTCCATGTTTATCTTTGTTTTACACTGTATACGTCTGTAAAACTTTCGTAACTGTACTGAATAGTTACAAACTTTCTATATAAATTTCGGTATATCTGTGTTTTACTCTGCTTTTATCTCACCGTAAGTCATATTGCCTGCGCTTGTGTCAAGCACGCTTTATTATAACACACTTTTCAAAAGCCTGCGAGTGCCAAATATGCCGTTATCATTTTCTCACCCCATAGCATCGAAATAAAAATTCCGGCTGCCAAGTATGGTCCCATTGCAAGCCTGTTGCCTGCTTTTGTTACTTTCATACGAATCAGATGTATCACGGAACCTATGATGCATCCCAGGAAAAATGCTAATGTAATATTCTGCCAGCCTATCGCAAGGCCTGCGCATGCCATAAGCTTGACGTCTCCGCCACCTATGGCTCTTCCTCCACTTACAAGAAGAAGGAGTTCAAGGAATAAACTGACACAAAAGAATCCTATCACATATTCAGACCAGTTATCATGGTCTAAAAACACATGCAGGATTCCAAGCACCAGTATAAATATATTGATTCCTAATGGAATTTCATATGTTCTCCAGTCTATCACACTCAGAACTATGAGTGCAGATGTAAGAAAGCAGTAGATGATACTCGTAAGTTCAAGTCCATTTACTGCAAATACTACTATGTATAATATACCGTTTAACGCCTCAATAATAGGGTATTGAGGTGATATCGGTTCTTTGCACTTGCGGCATCTGCCACGAAGAAACAGCCAGCTGAAAACCGGCACCATATCATACCACGCAAGCTGATACCCGCATCTCATGCAGTGGGATCTTTCGGTCACCACTGTCTCATGCTGCGGTATACGGTAGATACAGACATTTAGGAAACTGCCTATAACTATACCGAATGCAAATATTAAGATGTAGATGGGTATCAGTTCTGTGGTCATGGTTGGTGGTCCTTAAAGAATATCTTCTAGTTTTTATTTAGGTGAAATCTGTGAAGCCGTTTTGCCTGCTCCGCCTGTTGTGTAATATTCAGTTTTGCCTGTCTGATAAGACACCTCATATTGAATATCGCCTGTGCCTGGTGTATATGTAATTACAATACTAGACCAATTTTTACCTTTCAGCTTAGTTTTATCTAATCCAGCGTCGGACAAAGCTGTTGTAGTCTGTGAGTCACCCGCAGCAAATGTCGGCGTAGCAGCACTAGTCAATGTAACAGTTACATTGTCCGGATATGTTTCTTTATCTGAATAATATGTCTTAATAGCAGTTGCAATGCTATCAGCATTTTGGATATCTGTAGACTCTCTAGACTTCTCAACATACTTGATAAGCTGTGGAGCAAGTACACCTACAAGCACTGCCATGATGGCGATTACAACAATAAGCTCTACGAGAGAGAAACCTTTGTTGTTCTTCTGTTTCTTTCCTAACTTTTTAAATACATTCTTTACCATAGTTCTTTTCTCCTTTTCATTATAACATGGTTTTTGTGCAAAGAGCTGTGCCCTATCAGCATCTCTTTGGTTTGTATGCGCTCATTGTACCATAAATCAAAGCATAATGCAAGTTATTTTCTAGTACAATAGTATCATTGCTGTATAATTTTTTTCGCCTTTTTTAGCAATTTTAACCAAATTTTAACCGATTTATTGCATTTAAATCATATTTTTTCAAAAAAATTATATTTCAGGCTATATTTTGGCACAGTGTGAGGGGCTTCATCCCATGTGCCCGGCTAACGCATACACTCTCGTGAGAGCTACGCTACACTGCCAAGATACTGTAGGAATTATGCTTTTAGATTTTCTATGCTTGACGAAACCGTCGAAACGCGCCGTTCGTAGAGAATGAAGCCCCATCCTACTGTCAGCAAAAGAGGAAGCAACCCCCGAGTTCTCGTCCAAAGATTGCTTCCTCTAATTTACATTTCACTACAATATTAGCTCACAAGCCATTTTTTTACAGTTTCCTCATCAAAATCCACACATTCAGCTATATCTTCTATTGAGTGACCTTTTTTCTGAAGTTTTAAAGCCGTTACTTTTGCCTGACGAATTCTGCCTTCTTCTCGACCTTCTTCTCTACCTAATTCTCTGCCTTCATTTTTCTGTTCTTCCCACGCCTTACACATATCAATCACCTCTTCTTTCTCATCTATGTCTATATCCGTTCCTGCAAACAGGTTGATTGCCTCGACTGTCTCTCTGTCCACATTGCTAAACTTTTTATCGTTCTGCAGCACTTCCTGCATCTTTTCCTTATCATATGCATTCTGCAGTACCTCGAAAAGCTGCCTGATTGATGTCCTGAATCCGGTAAAGTCTGTTATCTCCCTCGGTGCCAGCAGATTAATTCTGTAATCCGGTATGAATGGCAGAAGCTCTTCATCCACATCACCAAACATATCTGACAGCTTTCTTGGACCATCCCATTCCTTTGTTCCGAGATATACTGTAATCGTAATCACCGGAATCAGCTTATCAGTTTTTGTAAATCCCGAGAGAAATTCATCCGATGTTGCCTTATCCTTTTCTTTTCGGTGCTTTTTGGCTGTTTCCTTTACCTGATTGCCATATGCCATGACATCATAAAACATGTTTTTTACCGGAATGGAATAGTGTATATCCGACTGATTTTCTACTCCTATCAGGACAACGTATGATTTGCCGGTATATTTAATGCTGGCATTTTTGAAGATGTCCCTAAGCTTCTGCACCGCTATGGTCTTTTTGTCAAGCCCTAGTGCGGTCAGAACCTCTGTCGTGTCCCTTTCCTTAAGGTTTTCCGGCAGGATGACCTCTCTTCCTCCATACAGTATATTGTTGCACAGGTCAGCAAACCTGGCATTGTCAGCAAAGTATTCCTTTGCCATTGAGTCCTTTGCGCTCAATCCTTCTCCTCCTGTTCTCTTGTGTGAGCAGGAAAATCCGGTGCCAATGATGGTACAGTTTACAAGGTATACATGTGCTGTCCTTCTTTATGTTTTCTATATGTTTACATTATGATTATCACACTGTATACAGTTCATCTGTCTTCTGACTACATTATCTGGCTTCTAACTGCCCTCTGGCTGCACTTTCTGTATTCTGTCTACATACGGCATTTCAATTTTCCTGCTGTTAATGGGTAATTAAAGCATTGAAAACTTCCATGTCCTTTGTAGAATGATGCGAAGTGGTCTGCCCTCTTCAAAGTGGTGTGCACCTGTAAAAAATTGTTATGTGGTGCCGCTTACAGAAATATAATGCTTTGAGTTGATTGTAGCATAGCGGCAGTTCTTTGTCATCATAATTTTTCTTTTTTCATACTTATATTTTCATTCTGCCACAGCGCAAGGAGCTTTATCACGTGAGACCGGCTGGGGCATGCTCTCTCGCGTGAGCGAATAGCGGAGCTGCCTAGATACTGTTGAATTATGCACACTATACACAGAAATGAGCTCCCACGGATGGGAGCTCAAGGAGAACCGCGCCACGGACGGCGCGTTTCGACGGTTTCGTCGGGTATCGTAAATCTTTAAGGCATAATTCCTACAGTATCTTGGCTGCGTAGCGTAGCTCACGTGAGAGAGTGTTCACAAGCCATGGCTCATGGGATGAAGCCCCGTCCTACTGCCAGTCCCCTCAGACAAAGAGGAAGCAGTCTCCTCGCTTTCGCTCAAAGACTGCCTCCTCTCGATCTTTTTTCAACTACAGCTGCTATGCCAGCCTCTTATTTTTCTCAAGAAGCTCATAGATTTTCTCAACGTCATAATCCGGCTTCATTGATAACGCTGCCTCATAAATTGGAGCGATAACCTCCTCTTTTTCTTCCAGATCATCCGCTATCTCTGCCACGCTCTTGTCCTTTTGCAGCTTTTTTACAATAAGAGAAATTATCTTTTGTCTTTCTCCTAATTCTCTGCCTTCATTTTTCTGATCTTCCCACGCCTTACACATATCAATCACCTCTTCTTTCTCATCTATATCTATATCCGTTCCTGCAAACAGGTTGATTGCCTCAACCGTCTCTCTGTCTACCCTGCTAAATTTTTCATCATTCTGCAGCACTTCCTGCATTTTTTCCTTATCATATGCATTCTTCAATACCTCGAAAAGCTGCCTGATGGATGTCCTGAATCCGGTAAAGTCT
>OGNR01000766.1_pt1 | contig 16147 bp, 13 predicted proteins | sample 1573501 | NCBI WGS metagenome assembly OGNR01 (sample SAMEA2581918, study PRJEB24529) | metagenome | biome: Human gut stool | place: China | collected 2011 | reverse complement strand
CCGGCTCCGGCAAGACCACCATTGGCCGTGCCATCTGCCGCATCAACCCGACCTCCGGCGGCGACATCTTCTTCAAGGGCCAGAAGATCAACGGCAAGATCTCCAAGGAACTGGACAAGGAGGTCATCCGTAAGATCCAGATGATCTTCCAGGACCCCATGGCTTCGCTGAACGAGCGCGCCAAGGTGGAGTATATCATTGCTGAGGGCCTGCTGAACCATCATCTCTACAAGGATCAGGATGACCTGCACGAAAAGGTGATGAACGCCCTGCATGAGGTCGGCCTGCTGCCGGAGTTTGCCTCCCGCTTCCCCCACGAGTTCTCGGGCGGCCAGCGCCAGCGCATCGGCATTGCCCGTGCTCTGGTCATGGAGCCGGAGTTCATCGTGGCCGATGAGCCCATCTCCGCACTGGATGTCTCCATCCGTGCACAGGTGCTGAACCTGCTCAACGAGATGAAGAAGAGCCGCGGTCTGACCTACCTGTTCATTGCACATGACCTGTCGGTGGTCCGGTTCATCTCGGATCGTATCGCTGTTATCAGCAAGGGCCGTATCGTGGAGCTGGCTGAGGCGGAGGAGCTGTTCCTCCATCCGCTGCATCCCTACACCAAAGCCCTGCTGAGCGCGGTCCCCATCCCTGACCCCAGCCTCGAAAAGCACAAGAAGCTGCTGGTCTATGACCCCTCGATCCACGATTACAGCGTGGATAAGCCGGTCTGGGAAGAGATCGCAAACGGCCACTTCGTGTATGGCAACCAGCGTGAGCTGGAAGGCTACCGCAAGGAGTATGAAAGCCAGCTGTAAGCTGAACCGCTTTCCTGTATTTTAACACAATGACCCCGCCGCGCTGGGAGTTTTCCCGCGCGGCGGGGTTTTGTGCTGTCAGGGAGCAAAAATAGAACCGGACGCTTCAAAAACGTCCGGTTCTGCTTTTGCGATTGGTTATTGGTTCACTCGATCAGGCCTGAGTGGCTGCGTCGTATGCGGCAGCAAACGCATCGTACTGTTCGGTGGTGTAGGCTTCCTCGCTGGTCTCCCAGTTCACAGCCTTGTAGTTGCAGGGACCATACATTGCGTTGATCTTGCTGTACTCGTTGACGTGGGTCAGGCACCAGGTGATATCGTAGACGGTGGGGAAAATCAGGTTCTCGTCCAGGAAGTAGGCCTCAGCCTTGGCAAATGCTGCGTAGCGTGCATCGGTGTCGTCAACGATGGCACGGCCCTCGTTCACCAGATCGGTGAACTTCTCATAGGCAGCCACCAGCTCGGTCTGGTAGCTGGCGGGACCATTGTTCACAATGCCTGCAATGTTGGTCATGTTGCAGCTGTAGTAAGCGTTTTCATCGTGAATGATGATCTGGGTCAGGAAGTTGATGGGATCACCGAAATCAGCGCCCCAGCCCATGTGGGTGAAGCTCTGCAGCTTGGGAGCCACGACTTCCTTCATGGTGGAGGACACGAAGGTGTTGACATCCAGCACGATGAAGTCATCGCCGAAGCTGTCGGTGAAGCACTGCTTCAGGACGGTGGCGTGGTCCAGAGCGGAGGTGGAGCCGGCCAGAACGTAGTAGGAGCAGTGGACAGGGAAGGTGACACCAATGGCGCTCAGCTCTTCCATGGCCTGCTTCTTCAGCTCGGTGATGTCGCCGTTGTTGGCGCGCAGACGCTTCATGGTCTTGCCATCGTAAGCCTCACCGTCCAGACCCATCTCCTTGGCCACCAGGTTGGTGTAGTCGGTGCCATCAGAGGTGTAGCACAGGCCCTTCATGGTGAAGAAGTCATTCTCACACTTCAGGGGATTGATGGGGTTGTAACGGGCGAAGAACTTGTTCAGCACCATGCCCTTGGAGAAGCACTGACGGAACGCCTTGTTGGCAATGGCCTTGTTCCAGTTCTCATCGGGGGTGCCATCGGTGTTCATTTTGTCGTAGTTGAAGATGAAGCAGTAGCTGAACTTCTTGGCACGCTTCTCACACAGCTGCTGATTGTACTCGTTGGAAGGGTCGGACTGAATGGTGGTGATGCTGCTCTCGCCCAGATCCACCTCGTCCAGCTCGCGGTTCTGATACAGCTGCAGGCTGATGGCACCGTCGCTGATCATGGTGACAGTGAAACGCTCAAAGCGGCTGACGTTGGCAGCATCGTAGTAGTTGGGGTTGGGGATGTAGCTCTTGGTGTTGCCCTGGATGTACTCCTCCACCATATAGGGTCCGTTGTACCACATGGTGGTGTTGTCGCAGCCCCGGAAGCCATCGATACCCAGCTCCTCGATCAGAGCGGGAGCCACGGGGTAGAAGCTGGTGTAGGCAGCAACGGTATCAAAGTAGGGGCAGGCGTTGGGGCAGGTGAACACCAGAGTGTAATCATCCGGAGCTTCGATGCCCACACCGGCAGCCAGCATGTCCTCATAGGTCATGTCAGCGGCAGCGTCACCGGCTTCCTTGGTCAGCTGGTAGTACTCGTAAGCACCCACAATGGTGTCGTTGGGCATGGAGGTGTTGTTGGCCTCGTTCTTGATGGCGTTCATCACCCATTCAAAGCCAACCAGGAAGTCCTTGCTGGTCAGGTGAGCCTTCACCTCACCGTTGCAATCCACCCAGTCCACGTCGTCCCGCAGGTGGAAGGTCCAGACGGTGGCATCCTCATTGTGCTCCCAGCTGGAAGCGATGGCGGGAACCACCTTGCCGTAGCAGTCAAAGCTCAGCAGGCCGTCCCACAGGTTGGTGACCACGTTGGCATCCTCAGCCCTCTGGCTGTACAGCATGTTCCAGCTTTCCAGCTCACGGTTGCCGCTCTCAAAGGAGATGAACTCCTTCAGGGGGGTAGCGCCGGTGGAGTTGGGGGCAGCAGCGCCGCTGGCGGCAGCGCCATTGCCGGTGTTGTTGGACTTTTCGCCGCAGGCTGCCAGCAGGCTGGCGGCACCCACAGCACCTGCACCCTTCAGGAAGGTGCGGCGATCAAAATTGAAGCTCATTGGATGATCCTCCCAGATCTTGCGCGGACAGAGCCGCGCGTTTTTCCTTTTCCTAAATGCAGTGAGGCTGTCTGCCTTTCCAAAAAGTGCACAGGAAAGACAAAAGTCGCACCGCTGTATATTTTAGCACTTTACTGGAAAGAAGTCAATCCGCCGCAGCACTGAATTGGAAACAAAACGGTGACAAACACTTTCATGGAAAAAGAGTGTGGAAAAAATTACTATAAAATGGAAAGAACTGTATATCCGAGAAGAACAGATAAAAGGGGTGAATCGTTCACACGGCGCGCACAAAACAGCTATCTTTTTTCACAAAAACATGATACAATAAAATGTATCTGTATCAATAAGGAGCGCACCATGAAGAAACTGACCTCGATGTACAAACGCTACATGTTCCACCCCATTTTATATAAGACCGTGACCCGCACCTCCATTGTGGCCGTGCTGATGCTGCTGTGGCAGCGCTATGTCAGCGATGGCACGTTTACCATCTGGGAGGCCCCGGGCTTTCTGTGCGGCGTGGTGCTGCTCATCTGGGCCTGGGTGGACTACCTGCGGCTGGACGGCGTGACCATCCACCACCTGCTGGAGGAATTCAAGGGGATGGGCAAGCGGCAGAAAAAGATCCACTCCACCCGCTCCATCATCGACTATGCGGATGAGAAGATCGTCTCCTTTGAGGAGCTGGAACCCGAGGAGCGCACCTATTGCAGCCTGCTCTCCAATCTGGTGCTGGGCCTGCCGCTGGTTGCTGCTGCGCTGATCGCCAGCGCACTGTAAGGGGGCCGCGGCATGGAACAAGAGCACAAGCAGCTGGTCATCGGCATTCTGGCCCATGTGGACAGCGGCAAGACCACCCTTTCCGAGGCCCTGCTCTACGGCACCGGCACCATCCGCAAGCTGGGCCGGGTGGACCATAAGGATGCCTTTCTGGATACCGACGCGCTGGAAAAGGCGCGCGGCATTACCATTTTCTCCAAGCAGGCCCTCTTCACGGCGGGCAATACCGATTTTACCCTGCTGGACACCCCGGGCCATGTGGATTTTTCCACGGAGACCGAGCGGTCACTGCAGGTGCTGGATTATGCGGTGCTGGTTATCAGCGGCACCGACGGCGTGCAGAGCCATACCGAGACGCTCTGGCGGCTGCTGCGGCGGTACCGCATCCCCACCTTTGTGTTCGTGAACAAGATGGACCTGCCCGGCCCGGGCAGGGAAGCGCTTCTGACCCAGCTGAACCGTCGGCTGGGGGATGGCTTTGTGGATTTTGGGGCAGAGCAGGCCGATCGGGACGAGGCGCTGGCTCTCTGCGATGAGCGGCTGATGGAGACGATGCTGGACCGGGGAATCCTGACCGATACCGACCTCATCCCCGCCATTGCCCGGCGGCATGTGTTTCCCTGCTGGTTTGGCTCAGCCCTGAAGCTGCAGGGGGTGGACGCGCTGGTGGAGGGCCTGGACCGCTATACCCGCCCGGCCCCTGCGCTGGAAGCCTTCGGGGCCAAGGTGTTCAAGGTGAGCCAGGATGAGCAGGGGAACCGCCTGACCTGGCTGCGGGTGACCGGCGGCGCGCTCAAGGTGAAAGCCCAGCTCACCGGAGAAGCCGACGGGGAGCCATGGGCCGAAAAGGCCAACCAGCTGCGGCTCTACTCCGGTGCAAAGTTTACGCTGGCGGAGTGCATCGGGCCCGGCCAGGTGTGCGCCGTTACCGGCCTGACCAGAGCCCGCCCGGGCGAGGGTCTGGGGGCGGAACGGGACAGCGACCTGCCGGTGCTGGAGCCGGTGCTGAGCTATCAGGTGTTGCTGCCCGAGGGCGCGGATGTGCACGCCGCGCTGGGAAAGCTCCATCGGCTGGAAGAAGAGGAGCCCCAGCTCCATGTGGTCTGGAACGAGACCCTGGGCGAGATCCATGTCCAGCTGATGGGCGAGATCCAGCTGGAGGTGCTGAAAAGCCTGCTGGCCGAGCGGTACGGGCTGGAGGTCAGCTTCGGCCCCGGCGGCATCCTGTATAAGGAGACCATCACCGAAGCCATGGAGGGCGTGGGCCACTACGAGCCCCTGCGCCATTATGCGGAAGTCCACCTTAAGCTGGAGCCGCTGCCCCGGGGCAGCGGAATGCAGTTTGCCGCCGACTGCCGGGAAGAGGTGCTGGACAAGAACTGGCAGCGGCTGGTGCTGACGCATCTTGAGGAAAAGCAGCATCTGGGTGTGCTCATCGGGGCACCCCTGACCGATGTGAAGATCACCCTCATTGCGGGCCGCGCTCACCTCAAGCACACCGAGGGCGGCGACTTCCGGCAGGCGACCTACCGCGCCGTCCGGCAGGGCCTGATGATGGCAGACCAGATCCACAAGACCCAGCTGCTGGAGCCGTGGTATGCCTTCCGGCTGGAACTGCCCTCTGACAACGTGGGACGCGCCATGAACGATATCCAGAACATGGGCGGCAGCTTTGACCCGCCCGAGACTGGAGCCGACGGGGATACCACCCTGCTCACCGGCACCGCACCGGCCTCCACCATGCGCAGCTACCCCATGGAGGTGGTGGGCTACACCCGGGGCAGGGGACACCTGACCCTGACGCTGGACGGCTACCGCCCCTGCCACAATGCAGCAGAGGTCATCGAGGCCGCGGGCTATGAGCCGGAACACGACCTCGACAACCCGGCGGATTCGGTGTTCTGTGCCCACGGAGCCGGATTTGTGGTGCCCTGGGAGCAGGTGCGCAGCCACATGCATGTAGACAGCGGCTGGGGCAAGACTGCAAAGACCGAGGAAGCGGTGCAGGCCCGTCCCCGCCGGATGGCCGCCTACCGCGCTACCCTGGAAGAGGATGCTGAGCTTCTGAAGATCTTTGAACAGACCTATGGGCCCATCAAGCGGGACCCGCTGGCGGCGTTCCGCCCCACCCAGAAGCGGGAACGCCCCGATTTCAACGCCGAGCAGTGGGAGATCCAGCCCGAATACCTGCTGGTGGACGGCTATAATATCATCTTTGCATGGGACGAGCTGAACGCACTCTCCAAAGAGAGCCTGGAAGCGGCCCGCCGCAGGCTGATGGACATCCTCTGCAACTATCAGGGCTTTAAGAAGTGCGTGCTCATCCTTGTGTTTGATGCCTACCGTGTGCCGGGCAGCCCCGGCAGCATAGAGCAGTACCACAATATCCATGTGGTCTACACCCGGGAAGCCGAGACCGCCGATATGTTCATCGAGCGTGTTACCCATGAGATCGGCAAGGGCCGCCGCGTCCGCGTGGCTACCTCTGATGGTATGGAGCAGGTCATTATCCTGGGCCATGGTGCTCTCCGGGTCTCTGCCCGCATGTTCCATGAAGAGGTGCAGGAGGCGGAAAAGGAGATCCGGAGGTATTTGCAGGGGGAAGGGTAACATCCTCGCCCTCTCCGTCAGCGCTTACGCGCTGCCACCTCTCCCAAAGGGAGAGGCAATGCTGCCTTTATCCAAGACCCGCAATAGGCTCCCCCTTTGGGGGAGCTGGCAAAGCCGTAAGGCTTTGACTGAGAGGGCGAAATCTCACCCGAAAGGAGCCGCCTATGTTCGAAACAACTTCTGATTTTGTTTGGCAAAAGATCCAGCCCCGCCCCCGGGATGCGCATAAGGGGACCTTTGGCTCCGTGCTGGCGGTGGCGGGCAGTGCGTCCTACCGGGGCGCGGCGGCGCTGGCCGTGGAAGGTGCCCTGCGCACCGGAGCCGGTATCGTTACGCTGGCAAGTGTGGAGCCGGTGCTGGCGGCAGTGGCCGCCCGCCTGCCCGAGTGCTGTCTCTGCCCCTGCGAAGCGGGGGCAGGGGGCGGCATCTCGCCCCAGAATATCGACCGCATCCGGCGGCAGAAGGCCTCTGTCCTGCTGGTTGGCCCCGGGCTGGGCTATACGGCCCAGAGCGCGGCCCGTGCCGCCGAGACCCGGGCGCTGGTGAAAACGCTCCTGCCCGGCTTTTCCGGCAGTGCGGTGCTGGATGCGGACGGCCTGAACGCGGCCGCTGACCTGCTCCAAACGGAAAAAATGCCTCACCCTCAAGGAGAACTGATTTTAACGCCCCACCCCGGCGAGATGGCCCGGCTGACCGGACACTCTGCGGCAGAGATCAACGCGGACCGGGAAGGCACGGCGCTGCGCTATGCGAAAGCATGGAATGCTGTGGTGGTGCTGAAGGGGGCGCACACCGTCATTGCAGGGCCGGATGGCCGCTGCGCGGTCAATCCCACCGGCAACCCGGGGCTTTCCCGGGGCGGCAGCGGGGATGTGCTGGCGGGCATGACCAGCGCCCTGCTGGCCTGCGGTCTGCCTGCCTTTGAAGCTGCGGCCTGTGCCGTTTATCTCCATGGTGCAGCTGCCGACCGTGCCGCTGCCCTGCACGGGGAAACCGGGATGCTCCCGCATGATCTGCTGGATGCACTGGGGACCCTGTTTGCCGAAAACGGGCGCTGAGCAAGGGGACGATCCCATCAAAAAAGAAACGCTTCCTTTCCTCTGGATTTGTGTTATACTGGAGCTATCCAAAACACAACGATCTGCCGGAAAGGAAGCGTTTCTTTTATGGTTTCTGCACTGGAAAAAATCATTGCCGAGAGCGACCGCATCGTCTTTTTTGGTGGCGCGGGGGTCTCCACCGAAAGCGGCATCCCTGATTTCCGCAGCGTGGACGGCCTGTACCACCAGAAGTACGATTACCCGCCCGAGACCATCCTGAGCCATACCTTCTGGGAGGAGAACCCCGAGGAGTTCTACCGGTTCTACCGGGATAAGCTCATTGTGAAGGGGGCAAAGCCCAACGCTGCCCACCTGCGGCTGGCAAAGCTGGAGCGGGAGGGCAGGCTGAAGGCCATCGTCACCCAGAACATCGACGGCCTGCATCAGGCTGCGGGGGCCAAGACCGTTTACGAGCTCCACGGCAGCACCCTGCGCAACTACTGTGTGAAGTGCGGCGCGTTCTACGATGTGAACTTCATTGCCAACAGCACCGGCGTGCCCCGCTGCCCCAAGTGCGGCGGCATCGTCAAGCCGGATGTCGTCCTGTACGAGGAGGGGTTGGACGAGGAAGTGCTCTCCGGGGCTGTGTCTGCCATCCGCAAGGCGGATACCCTCATCATCGGCGGCACCAGTCTGGTGGTCTACCCGGCGGCGGGGCTCATCCGGTACTTCCGGGGCAGCCACCTGGTGGTCATCAACATGCAGCCCACCGGGGCCGATGCGCAGGCCGACCTGTGCATTGCCAAGCCCATCGGTCAGGTGCTGAGCGAGGACGTTTTGTTGGAGGACTGAGATGAAAGCTGTCATTCTGGAAAGCTATGTCATGGAGGAAGGCGACCTCGACTGGTCGGGGGTAAAGGCGCTGGTGCCCGATACCACCAGCTATGTCCGCACGGCCTACGAGGAGATCGCCCCCCGCATTGGAGATGCGGACATCGTTCTGCTGAACAAGTGCCGCATGGATGAGGAGATCTTACAGCAGTGCCCGAACCTGAAATGGGTGGGCATCATTGCCACGGGCACCGACAACCTGGATCTGGAAGCCTGCCGCCGCCACGGCGTTGCAGTGGCCAATGTGCCGGGCTATTCTACCTACAGTGTGGCCCAGATGACCTTCAGCCTGCTGCTGGCCATCTGTCAGTGCGCGGAGCGCTACAACCGTGCCATCAAGCAGGGATGCTGGCAGCTGGATATCCCGGAGAGCATCGGCCTGCTGCCCCAGATGGAACTCTACGGCAAGACCTTTGGCGTTTACGGCTATGGCAGCATCGGGCGGCAGTCGGCCCGCATTGCCAGAGCCTTTGGCATGGAGGTGCTGGTCTGCACCCGCACCGTCCGGCCCGAATACGCCGCCGACGGTGTGGAGTTCGTGGATTATGATACCCTGCTGAGGCGGTGCGATATCCTCAGCCTGCACTGCCCGGCCACGCCCCAGACCCGGGGCCTTGTTAACGCGGAGGCGCTGGCGAAGATGAAGCCCGGGGCCATTCTGCTCAACACGGCCCGGGGCGCGCTGGTGGATGAGGAGGCCGTGGCAGCGGCCCTCCACAGCGGTCAGCTGGGCTTTTACGGGGCCGATGCCTTTGTCACCGAGCCTCTGCCTCAGGAAAGCCCCCTGCGGGCAGAACCCCACGCTATCCTCACACCGCACATTGCATGGACGACCCGGGAGGCTTTGCAGAACCTGATGGACATTACCACCCGGAACCTGCGCACCTGGCTGGAAGGAAACGGCGAGCACATCGTCAACAGATAAAAAGGAGAGATGAATCATGCAGGCAACCATTCACAACGAATTTCTGACCCTGACCGTGGATACCCATGGTGCCGAAGCAGTCAGTCTGAAAAATGCCGCCGGGCAGGAGATGCTCTGGCAGGCCGACCCGGCTGTCTGGAAGCGCCATGCCCCCATCCTTTTCCCCTGGACGGGCAAGCTGACCGGCGGGGCCTTTACCCATAAGGGCAAGACCTACCCCGGCGGTCAGCACGGCTTTGCCCGGGACGTGGAGCACACCCTGCTCTGCGCCGAGGGTGACACCATCCGGCTGGAGCTGCGCTCGGATGAAAAGAGCAAGGCAGAGCGCTTCCCGTTTGATTTTGTTCTGACCAGCACCTTCCGGCTGGAGGGCAGGACGGTGCACCACACCCTGACCGTCACCAACCCCGCCGATGCCGCCGAAGAGCTGCAGTTCGGCATCGGCTACCACCCGGCGTTCCGCATCCCCTTTGATGACCAGCACACCACCACCGATTACGAGTTCCGCTTCGACCAGCCGGAGAGCCCGATGATCCTGGACGCTTACCCCAACGGTTTGCTGACCGGCAAGTGCGGTTACCGGTGGAAGAACGAGCAGAGCATCCCCCTGACAGACGATCTGTTTGAGAACGACAGCTTCTGCATGGCCGGTCTGCGCAGCCGCACGCTGGGCATCTACGAAAAGGACACCGGCAAGGGAATCGTCTGCAATGTGGAGGGCTACCCCTATACCCTCATCTGGTCGGCTCCGGCAAAGCCTGTGCGCTTTGTCTGCATTGAGCCGTGGCACTCCCTGCCCGGTGCCCAGACCGATACCCAGGAGTGGAGCCAGCGCGCCGCTGCCGCCTGCCTTGCCCCCGGCCAGACCTGGGAGACCACCCTCAGCACAACGTTTGAGCGCTGAAGCAAAGTTTGGCAAAGAAATGCAGGAACCCCTTGACAGAGGGGACTGCATTCTGATTTAATTAGAATCGATAAAAGGGAGTAAAGGGCATTCCGCAGGGCCTGCGGGGTGCTGCATGGCAGCGTCATCACGGCAGAAATGCCCGATGTCATGTGTTGGCTTGAGACTTTTGTCACAGACAGAGTGCTGTGGCAGGGGTCTCTTTTTTCTTGCCCGGCACAGGAACACAAGGAGGAAAAATAAATATGGATCTTCTGAACACATTCGCCAGTCTCTTTTCCAATTTTGGGAATCTGACCTGGCAGATGGTGGTAATGTGGGGCATCGGTGCACTGCTCATCTACCTTGCCATCGCCAAAAAGATGGAGCCGAGCCTACTGCTGCCCATGGGCTTTGGTGCCATTCTGGTCAACCTGCCTCTCTCGGGTGCCATCACGCAGGGGGATACGGTCGGCCCCATCTCTGCATTGTTTGAAGCGGGCATGTCCAACGAGCTGTTCCCGCTGCTGCTCTTCATCGGCATCGGTGCCATGATCGATTTTGGCCCGCTGCTGGAAAAGCCGTGGCTGATGCTCTTTGGCGCGGCGGCCCAGTTCGGCATCTTCTTTACCCTGTTTCTGGCGGGCTTCTTCTTTGACCTGAAGGATGCTGCCTCCATCGCTGTCATCGGTGCGGCAGACGGCCCCACCGCCATTTTCGTGGCCAACACGCTCAACTCCCAGTATCTCGGTGCCATTATGGTGGCAGCCTACAGCTACATGGCGCTGGTGCCCATCGTGCAGCCGCCCGTGATCCGGCTGCTGACCACGCAGAAGGAGCGCCGCATTCGGATGTCCTATGAAAAGGGCAGTGTTTCCCAGCTGACCAAGATCCTGTTCCCCATCGTGGTCACGATCATTGCAGGCATGGTGGCTCCGGCCAGTGTGGCGCTGGTGGGCTTTTTGATGTTCGGCAACCTGCTGCGGGAGTGCGGGGTGCTGAATGCGCTGAGCGAGACCGCCCAGAATGTGCTGGCAAACCTTATCACCATCGTGCTGGGCCTGACCGTTGCCGGGCAGATGACCGCCGACAAGTTCGTGCGGCCCGACACCCTGCTCATCCTTGCACTGGGTCTGGTGGCCTTCGTCTTTGATACGGCAGGCGGCGTGCTGTTTGCAAAGCTGCTGAACCTTTTCCGGCCGGAGGGCAAAAAGCTGAATCCCATGATCGGCGCGGCCGGCATCTCGGCCTTCCCCATGAGCGGCCGTGTGGTCAACAAGATGGGCCTGGAAGAGGACAACCAGAATTTCCTGCTGATGTATTCCATCAGCGTCAACGTTTCGGGACAGATCGCGTCCGTCATTGCAGGCGGCCTGATCCTGACCCTGATGGCTTAACGGAGGTGATCGCATGCTTCATCTTACTTCGTGGATGACCACGCTGCCGATGATGCTGATCGGGATGGTCGGCATCATCCTTGTCATCGGTATCATTGTTCTGGCAGTGATGCTGCTCAACCGGCTGACGGGCCGGAAATAAAAGAAAAAGGCGATGCAGCTGTTCAAAACTGCATCGCCTTTTTGCTTGTGTAAGTTTACAGAGTCTGGATGGCGGCCTTGATGCGCTGGGCAGCGACCTTGGTCTTTTCGGCATCGCCGAAGGCGGTCAGGCGGAAGTAGCCCTCGCCGCACTCGCCGAAGCCGACACCCGGGGTGCCGACCACGCCGCAGTTCTCCAGCAGCCAGTCGAAGAACTCCCAGCTCTTCATGCCGCCGGGGCAGCGCAGCCAGATGTAGGGGCTGTTCTTGCCGCCGCAGTACCACACGCCGCACTCGTCCAGCGCGTCAGCAATGACCTTGGCGTTCTGGCGGTAGTAATCGAGGTTGGCCTGAATCTCAGCCATGCCGCTCTCGGTGAACACGGCGGCAGCAGCGCGCTGAACGACGTAGGGCACGCCGTTGAACTTGGTGGTCTGGCGGCGCAGCCACAGCTTGTTCAGGTTCATGCCCTCGCGCTCCAGCTCGTGGGGCACGATGGTGTAGCCGCAGCGGGTGCCGGTGAAGCCTGCGATCTTGGAGAAGGAGCAGATCTCAATGGCGCACTCGCGGGCACCCTCCACCTCAAAGATGCTGCGTGCCAGAGCGGGATCGGTGATGAAGCACTCGTAGGCGGCATCGTACAGGATAACGGCGTTGTTCTTTTTGGCGTAGTCCACCCAGGCCTTGAGCTGCTCGCGGGTGTAGGCGGCACCGGTGGGGTTGTTGGGGCTGCAGATGTAGATGATGTCAGCCTTCACGCTGTCATCGGGCATCCCCAGGAAGCCGTTCTCCTGGCTGGTGCGGCCGTAAATGATCTTTCGGCCGTCGGTCACGTTGTCGTCCACATAGGTGGGGTAAACGGGGTCCGGAACCAGAACGGTGTTGTCCACATCAAACAGGCCCAGCACGTTGGCCAGGTCGCTCTTGGCACCGTCGGAGATAAAGATCTCGTCCTCAGCCAGCTGGGTGCCGCGGCCTGCGTAGTAGCCCTGAATGGCCTGCTTCAGGAACGGATAGCCCTGCTCGGGGCCGTAGCCGTGGAAGCCCTCCTTGGTGCCCATCTCAGCGGCGGCATCCTGCATGGCGGTGACCACGCACTTTGCCAGAGGCTGGGTCACATCGCCGATGCCCAGGCGGATGATCTCCTTTTCGGGGTGTGCTTCCTGATAGGCGGCCACCTTGTGGGCAATGTCCACGAACAGGTAGCTTGCCTTCAGCTCGCCGTAATGGTGATTCATTTTCATAAGTTGTTCCCTCACTTTATAAGATTGCCCGCCCTCTCAGGCCGCTTCGCGTCCAGCTCTCCCAAAGGGAGAGCCGATGCAGCGTCTACGCCAGCAGAAGCTGACCGTTGAGCCGCAATTGCCTCTCCCTTTGGGAGAGGTGGCATTGCAAAGCAATGACGGAGAGGGCGAGGATGTTAAACTTCCGCAACTCCCTCGTACACCGTGACAGCGCTGCCGGTCATCAGCAGCTGCCTGCCGGGCAGTACCCGGATGACCAGCTCACCGCCGCGCAGCTGCACATGGATATCCTGCCCGGCGGGGCAGATGCCCAGCTCAGTCAGGGCCGCCACGGTGGCGCAGGTGCCGGTGCCGCAGGCCCAGGTCTCGCCGCTGCCGCGTTCCCACACCCGCATCTTCAGGTGGGTGGCATCCACCACCTGCACGAACTCGGTGTTGATGCGCTCCGGGAAGTTGGCGTGATGCTCGAACGCCGGGCCGATGGCTTCCAGCTTCAGGCTGTCCACATCTTCCACCACGGTCACGCAGTGGGGGTTGCCCACGCTGATGCAGGTCACCTTCCACACTTTTCCCTCTATGGTGAGCGGCTGATCCACCAGCGGGCCTTCGCCCATGTGGATGGCCGGCAGGTCGGCCGGCAGGGTGCTGTAAGCGCCCATCTCCACCTGCCACAGCTGTGCGCCCTGCCGGGTGATGCGCTTGACACCGCTGTTGGTGTCGATGGCCAGGACAGGCTTTTCCACCCCGTGGGTGTAGAGCCACTCGGCCACACAGCGCACGCCGTTGCCGCACATCTGGGCCTCGCTGCCGTCCGCGTTGAAGATGCGCATCCGGCCATCGGCCCCGGGGGTCACAGGGGCGCAGATGCAGATGATGCCGTCCGCACCCACGGAAAAATGCCGGGCAGAGAGCCGCTGTGCAAGCGCGGCAATGTCTGCGGGCACACCGGATGCACGGCAGTCCAGATAGATGTAATCATTGGCACAGCCCTGCATCTTGGTAAATGACAATTTCATGGAGCATTCTCCTTTACAGGCGGGACCTCTGCGGCCATGCTGATGCAGCACGGCTGAGAGGTTTGGTTCGTCACATATAATCATAAGAATCAAACGGGCTTCTGTCAAGCAAAAAAGAGGGCTTTGTGCAATTTTCATCGGTTTTTTCTGCCCGTAAAGGGCCGGAATGCAAAACAGGGCTTGACAAGATACGGCCCATGGGATATAAAAAGAGAGAGTGCTTTTGCGCGCCGGAGAGGGCGTGCAGGCAGAGAAGAAAGAATCATTGACAAAAGGAGACCGCGACGATGGATACTTTTGAAAAGATCCGTGCACTGCTGGCAGAGCAGCTGGATATTGACCCTGCTAAGATCACGATGGAGAGCGACATTATGAGTGATTTCGAGGCCGACAGCCTGGATATCGTGGACATGGTGATGACGCTGGAGGATGAGTTTGGCATTGAGGTGCCGGACGATGCCATCGAGAATCTGCGCACCGTGGGCGACGTGGTGGAATTTGTGGACAGCCACAAGGGCTGATAACGGTTTTGCAAAAAGGCCCCGCACCCGCAGCGCTGCACACGGCGGCGCTGCAGCGGGGCTTTTAATATGAGCTCGTGCGGAACGGCTGGAACACAGGCGTTTGGCGCACGGCTTAGGAGGATATAACAAAATGGCAAAAGACAACAAGAAGCTTGTGCAGGCGATCACCAGCCAGGAAGAGAACTTTGCACAGTGGTACACCGACATCTGCGTCAAGGCAGAGCTGGTGGAGTACTCCAGTGTCAAGGGCTTCATCATCCTGCGCCCCTATGGTCAGGCCATCTGGGAGCTGATCCAGAAGGACATGGATGCCCGGTTCAAGGCAACCGGCCACGAGAACGTGGCCATGCCCGTGCTGATCCCCGAGAGCCTGCTGCAGAAGGAAGGCGAGCTGGTCAATGGCTTCGCGCCGGAGGTGGCGTGGGTCACGATGGGCGGCTCCGACAAGCTGGAAGAGCGTCTGGCTGTCCGTCCCACCAGCGAGACCATGTTCTGCGACCACTGGTCCCGCGTGCTGCACAGCTACCGTGAGCTGCCCATGAAGTACAACCAGTGGTGCAGCGTGGTGCGCTGGGAAAAGACCACCCGTCCCTTCCTGCGCAGCCGTGAGTTCTGGTGGCAGGAAGGCCACACCATCCACGAGACTGCCGCCGAGGCCGAGGCTGAGACCCAGCAGCAGCTGAACTGCTACGCCTCTGTCTGTGAGGACGATCTGGCCATCCCTGTTGTCAAGGGCCGCAAGACCGATAAGGAGAAGTTTGCCGGTGCCGAGGCTACCTATACCATCGAAGCCATGATGAAGGACGGCAAGGCCCTGCAGAGCGGCACCAGCCATTACTTCGGCGATAAGTTCAGCAAGGCTTACGACGTGACCTTTACCGGCCGCGACAACCAGCTGCATCACCCGTTCCAGACCAGCTGGGGCGTTTCCACCCGTCTGGTGGGTGCCATCATTATGACCCACGGCGATGACGACGGCCTGATCCTGCCCCCGGCAGTGGCCCCCATCCAGGTCGTGGTCGTGCCCATCGCCGCCCACAAGCCCGGCGTTTCCGAGAAGGCCGCCGAGCTGGCTGAGAAGATCAGCAAGTACGCCCGCGTCAAGCTGGACGACAGCGACAACGCCCCCGGCTGGAAGTTCTCCCAGTGGGAGATGAAGGGTGTGCCCCTGCGCCTGGAGATCGGCCCCAAGGATCTGGAAAAGAACCAGTGCGTGCTGGTCCGCCGCGACACCCGCGAAAAGATCTTCGTGAGCCTGGATGAGCTGGAGACCGCGATCCCGGCCCAGCTGGAGGCCCTGCGCAAGGACCTGTACCAGCGTGCCCTCGCCAACCGTGAGAAGCGCACCTGGGCAGCCACCACCATGGAGGAGGTCAAGGAACTGGCCAAGGCCAACACCGGTTACATCAAGACCATGTGGTGCGGCGACCTGGCCTGCGAGATGAAGATGAAGGAAGAGGCTGGCCTGTCCAGCCGCTGCATGCCCTTCGAGCAGGAGCACATCAGCGATGTCTGCCCCTGCTGCGGCAAGCCCGCCAGCAAGATGGTCTACTGGGGCGTGGCCTACTAAGCCGCTCCACAGTCAGAGAATGATCCGATGAAAAAAGCAGCTTTCCCGTCCAACGGGAAAGCTGCTTTTTTGTATCTGCCTATTGACAACCGTGTATCTACTGTATATACTGTAAATATACAGATGCAACGGAGGCGGCAGACATGA
>OGNR01000758.1_pt1 | contig 16268 bp, 10 predicted proteins | sample 1573501 | NCBI WGS metagenome assembly OGNR01 (sample SAMEA2581918, study PRJEB24529) | metagenome | biome: Human gut stool | place: China | collected 2011 | reverse complement strand
TGACGACTATCTGCGTCTGAAAAATGCGGACGGAGAGCCGATTCCCAGAGAGCAGCTTCCCTGGGAATTTGTGCGTGCCGCAATGTCCAGCGTAGCGGATCTGGCGATCATTCCCATGCAGGATTATCTTGGACTGGGATCGGAGGCCCGCATCAACATTCCTTCCACACTGGGCATCAACTGGAAGTGGAGAATGGGGAACGGAGATTTTACAAAGGAGCTTGCAGGACGGATCCGCAGTATGACGAAGCTGTACGGCAGATAGGTCCGTAGGCTTGGAAAGGTTTGTGCTCCATGGAGGAAATCACGATCAAAGACATCGCAAGAATCTGCGGTGTCGGTGTCAGCACGGTATCCCGTGCCATAAATAACCACCCGGACATCAATCCTGAGACCAAGGAAATGATCATGCGGGTGATCAAAGAGAATAACTACGTACCAAACAACAGTGCCAGAAACCTGAAACGTCAGGATGCCAAGGCAATTGCAGTACTGGTCAAAGGTATTAACAACTCTTTCTTCAGCCAGATGATCAAGGTATTGGAAGAAGAGATCAAGGAAAAATCTTACGCCATGGTATTGCAGCATGTAGACTATGACGAGGACGAAGTGGAAGTGGCACTGAAGCTGGTCAAGGAAAAAAGACTTCGCGGCATTATCTTCCTCGGCGGTTATCTGGTGCACAGTGAGGAAAAGCTGGCACAGCTTCATGTGCCGTTTATCTTAAGTACCACGGGAATGCTGCCCAAGGGCTTCAGCCGCAACACCTATTCCTCCGTAGCGGTGGATGATACCAAGGAAAGCTACAAGATGGTGGACTATCTGTGCAAGAACGGACATAAGGATATTGCAATCCTCTGTGCCCGCAAAACGGATGCTTCCATCGGTAAGCTGCGTCTGGAGGGCTATAAAAAGGCGTTGAAGGATAACGGAATAGAAGTAAGAGAAGAACTGATCCTGCCTATGAGGAGTGATTTGGAAGATTACTCCCTGGAGAATGGCTATATGGTGACGAAGGAATTCCTCGAGAAGCAGATTCCGTGCACGGCGATCTTCGCAATCTCCGATATGCTGGCGATCGGTGCCGGGAAAGCCTTGTCTGATGCCGGATACAAGGTGCCGGAGGATATTTCTCTGGCAGGCTTTGATGGTGTGGAAATCGGGAAATATGTTATCCCGTCCTTGACGACTTTAAAGCAGCCGGTGGACAGCATGGCGAGAGAGACGGCCCGGATCCTGTTCGACATCATTGGGAAAAAGGCGAAGCACCAGCACTGCGTGTTCGACGGAGAACTGGTGGTGCGGGATTCCACCATGCCGAGGGTGTAAGAAAGAGTCATACAGTCCCTGTGGGGACGAAGGGAATGCTGTATGGAAATACATGGTTTTAACAAGACAACTTTATTAGATTATCCGGAACATATTGCAGCCACTGTTTTTACAGGGGGCTGCAATTTTCGCTGTCCGTTTTGTCACAACGGGGAACTGGTGCTGGATCCCGGCTGCCAGCCGCTCATTCCGGAGGAAGAAGTACTCTCTTACCTGAAAAAAAGGCAGGGGATTCTCCAGGGGGTCTGCGTCACCGGCGGAGAGCCGACTCTGCAAAAGGATCTGAAGGATTTTTTACGCAAGATCAAGGAACTCGGATATCCGATCAAGTTGGATACCAATGGCTATATGCCGGGAGTATTGTGGGATCTGATGCAGGAGCATCTGATTGATTATGTGGCGATGGATATTAAGGCGTCCAGAGATAATTATGCCCGGGCGGCGGGACTGCCGCATATGGATATCTCCCGCATCGAGGAGAGTATCAGCATCCTGAAAAGCAGTGGCATCCCCTATGAATTCCGCACTACCGTGGTAAAGGGAATTCATACCGTGGCGGAATTTGAGAAAATCGGTAAATGGATTGCGGGATGCCCTGCGTATTATCTTCAGAATTACGAAGAGAATGAAAACTGCCTGTACCGGATGATACAGACAGTGGAATGTGACGATGTGAAACCGGGCGGAGTAGATCCGTTCGGCGCATTTTCCAGAGAGGAACTGGAACAGATGGAGGAACTGGCCCGGAAATATGTGGGGAAAGTTATCCTGCGGGGCGTGGAATAGATGCTGTGCCTCCCAGCTACATAAGCTGTTGTATTTTTACAAACTCATCAAAGCGAGGTAAGGCCAGCGTGACTTTCCCGTATTCTTTGGAAATAATGACACCTTTTCTCTTTAAACGCTCACGATAGACAGAGAAAAGTTCAGATTTCATATCTAATCGCTCACGGAGAGCTTTTACCTGAGTCTCTCCGCTGAGAGACATTTCAGTTACGATTTTTTTATCCAGATCGGATAATTCCGACCATATTTTACTGTATACATATTCATCCAGATATTGGTCATATTCCGGCAAAATCTGTTCCAAAGTCTTTTTATCGCGATTTTTCCAGTAGAGATAACCAAGTACCTGAAAGGCAAAAGGATAGCCTTTGGTCAGTGAAGCCAGTTCTCCGGCAGCATCTATATCCAGAGAAAAGATATCCATATATTGTTTGCGGATAGCGGTATAATTGAGTGGCTCCAGGATTAATTTGGGTGCACGGTATAAAAAGGTCAGTACTTTATCATTTTGAAGATTATAAATATTTTCATATAATCCCGTCATCAGTAAAAAGATGGGATAGTCGTTTCGTAAAAAAATCTGAAAGGAGCTTGCAAAGATTCGGATATATTCGGAATTCGTCACTTCATCAACGCTGATCAGCAACCTTTTTTCACTTTTCTGGATATATTTCAACATGAGTTCCAGAGCGTTTTCGATATCCGTGACCGGAGCAGCGTTTTCAATGGATACTCCCAGACCAAAAGCAGAAAAGTCAAGTTTTGCATTAATGAACAGCGTGTGTAATTCGGGAATGCTGTAGATTTTTGCAGCAAGACTTTGCAGTAAATCTCTGGTAGGATTCAGTTCCACAACGATCCAGTCTTCACTTTTTCGCAATTCCGAAGCAATATTTGTCATCATTACAGTCTTGCCAGAGCCACGGACACCGGTGATCATGTAGATCTGATTGGATGGAATCTCGGCACAAAAGCTTTCCAGAATTTGGTTTGTTTCCGTGAGACGGGAGATATATTGCAACGGTTTTTTTCCAAAAGATAACGTAAACGGATTGGTACTCATAATGAAAACCTCCTTTTCTTATATTAGTTTATATAACTTTCAAATTCTTATATAACTTTATATAAGTGTATATAACTTTGTACCTATTATATAACTTTATATAACTTTTGGCAAGAGATATTGCGGCTATGGGAAATGAATACAGAAGGAAAATGTAAACGCTTACTCTTCCTAAATAGACATTTAATGAGAAAATGTGCATATTTTATAAAAAATAAATGTTGCGCAAAAATATTAGCTAAAAATTGCTCAAAAAATATATGAATAACTCCCAAAAACATTCAAAATACACAAAAATGGTTTACTAATGTGAAGCGATAGTGCTAATATATAGTACATAGTGTTGTAAGAGCTTACAAATATAATCGTTTATAACACATGCTAAGTGGAGGTATGGGAATGTTAGGCAGGAGAGGAAGAAAAGAGAGAAAACGACTGATGGCATTGCTTCTTGCGGGAGCCATGGTGCTGTCGGGAATGGGAATCAGCCCCATCTCTGTACAGGCAGAGGAAACGGAACCTGTGGTAGAACAGGTAAGTGAGACGGTTTCTGACGGAAATGCGAAAACAGCCAGAGAAGTGTTGGGAGAGGAAAAAGGTATTGCGGCAGCTTCGACAACACAGGATGCGAATGCAGCAATGGCTGCTGTGCAGAGTGGAACGGAAAAAGACCTGTATGAATTGGATCTGAGCAAGGGTCTGACAGCAGGAACAACGTATGATGGCGGAATTTCTGTTTTGGGAGATATGAAATATAATAAGGGGGCGATACAAGGAGGTTCAAATCCTAGTCCCAGTAATGGAAGTATTCCTGAAACCGGAGCAGCACTGAAACTGCAAGCAATAAAAGATGGATACCTGAAGGTTACAGTATCCCTTGCTACTAAGACGTATTATTTTTTGGAAGAAACGGAAAATGGTCCTAAACAAATTCTCAAATTAGACAACAAAGAGTCTGGTAAAAAGGATCTCGTTCTTCCGGTAGAAGCAGGAAAAACATACTACTTATATGTAAGCGGTTCGAAAATAAAAATAACCAGCATTACTGTAGACTATAGAACTGCATTGGATTGGAGTGAGATTAAGGATCCCGTTTTAGGAACTCCTTCTGTAAAGGGAGGAACAATTTCTGTTCCTTACACTGCACAGGTAGGTGGAATTTATGCAGAGACCTTGGATGTGACTATGTACGATGCAAATGGTAAGGCGGTAAATAAACAGTCTATAACTGCCGAAGGAGAATCCGGAGTAGCAGAATTTACACCGGCAGCATCCGGTACTTACAGCTTTAAAGCAGAGCTGATCCGTACCGGCGAAGCTTCTAAGGTAAGTAATACGACAACCAGCGTTAACTTTGTCCTTCCTATGGCAACTCCCGCAGGCTTAAACGCCGAGAACAAAGGCCATGGCAACGTGAAGCTGACCTGGCAGGCTGTTCCGGAAGCGGAGAACTACACAGTATATGTGGATGGCAAGGTATATGCAGAGGGTGTGACAAAGTTATTACAGAAAATTTCAGGACTGACCGTAGGACAGGAATATACTTTCGGAGTTGCGTCAGTCAGAGGAAATGATATTTCCAAACCGGCAGAGGTGAAATTAACGATAACAGAAGATGCAGTAAAGACCTGGAATTATTCCGCATTCGGTTCCAGCGTAGATACGATGTCAGAAGGCGGCAAGAACAATGGTTTCAGCGGAAGTTATGATACCCAGGATCTGAAAGTATGGAGTATGAACAGCAAGGGTAAGCTGGTACCGAACTCCACCGATGGTGTGGCATTCTACTATACCACCATTGATCCTGAGACAGAGAACTTTACGCTGTCCGCAGATGTAACCGTAGATAGTTGGAAGTTTACCAATGGTCAGGAAGGCTTCGGCCTGATGGTAGCAGACCGTGTGGGAGAGAACGGTTCCGGTAATTCTTTCTGGAACAACTCTTATATGGTAAGTGCGACCAAGGTGGAATATTTCTGGGATGCAGAGGCCGGTCAGGTATCTGATGCCGGAGATAAGTACACCATGAAGCTGGGTGTCGGATCTCAGGAGAAAATCGGTGTAACACCGGAGAATCTTGCGGCAGACACTGTAGTAGATGATTTCCAGACGGCCATGAGAACACTTGAGACCAGTGCCGTAGCAAGTGGGCAGGGTGCCGGAACTTATAATATGGTAGGCGGATATGAGGCAGCATTAAAGGATATCACAGATGTCAATCCACAGACAACCTTCCATATGACGATCCAGAGAAACAATACCGGATATTTCTTAAGCTATACCAATGCAGCTACCGGAGAGACCGTGACCAACAAATATTACCACGGTGACAACGGTGATGAACTGACCAGACTGGATGAAAACAATATTTATGTAGGCTTTTATGCTTCCAGAAGTGCTAAGGTAAGCTTCAGCAATATGAGCCTGACCACAGTGGCTCCGGAAAACGATGCACCTGCAGAAGCAAGACCGATTACTTATGTAACCCCGAACTTCAGCATTGAGTCTGCCAAGGTTGCCAACAATGCAAACTATGAGATGGTATACTACGGCAATGCCGATGGCGTTCTGAGTATTACGAACAGCAAGGGGGAGGCAGTGGTATCCGGACAGCATGTGGATGCCAAGACCAAGTTCCGTGTCAATACGGTTCTGGAGCAGGGCAGCAATACTTTTGCAGTGGAGTTCACACCGGATGCAGATTACAAGCCTGCAAAGTATTCTCTTTTAAGCAGTTATGATACTGTGAAATTTGATTTCAACGTAACCTATAATGTAAAAGACAGAAGTTATATTTATGTAAGTCCCGACGGCAGAAACTATGGAAGCGGTGCAAAGGATGATCCTGTAGATATTTATACCGCAGTGAAGAGTGCTGCTCCCGGACGGACGATCCTGTTAAAGGGCGGAACTTATGCACTGGACAAGACAGTCATTGTAGAAAGAGGTGTTAACGGAACCGCAGATGCGAAGATTTACATGATCGCAGATCCGGAAGCTGCCACACGCCCGGTACTGGATTTCCAGGGAAGATGTGCAGGTATGATCCTGGCAGGCGATTATTGGTATTTCCAGGGATTTGATGTTACGAGATCCGCAAATGCGCAGAAGGGTATTCAGGTATCCGGAAGCTACAACACTGTGGACAACGTAATGACCTACAAAAATGGTAATACCGGTCTTCAGATCAGCAGATATAAGAGCACAGATAACTGGGAAGACTGGCCGTCCCACAACCTGATCCTGAACTGTACTTCTTATCTGAATGCAGATGCGGGATATGAGGATGCGGATGGATTTGCGGCTAAACTGACGGTAGCAGACGGCAACGTATTTGACGGATGTATCGCAGCATACAATGCCGATGACGGTTGGGATCTGTTCGCCAAGGTAGAGACCGGAGCTATCGGTCAGGTGGTCATTCAGAACTGCGTGGCATTCAAGAACGGTTATGTACTGGATGAGAACGGACAGGAAGTAGATGCCGGTAACGGTAACGGCTTCAAGATGGGTGGTTCCAGCATCAGCGGACATCATATTTTGCGCAACAGTGTATCATTCGGCAATAAGGCAAAGGGTATTGATTCCAACAGCTGTCCGGATATTGAGGCATATTCTTCTACCAGTTATAACAATGAGTCCTTTAACGTGGCATTCTATACAAATGACGCAAAGAATACTGCATTTATAGCAAAAGGAATCCTGTCCTTTAAGGATAGCAGCAATGCAGCAGGGCAGACGGTTGCAGAACAGTTCAAACCGAAAGGAACTCAGGAGACCAGTGCCTACGAAAATGCAATGAACTATTATTGGAGAGGCGAAAACTCTACCAACAGTGAAGGAATAGCAGCTACAGCAGAATGGTTCCAGAACATGGATATGAACAGTGCAATCCACGGAGGCATTCGCAGAAATACGGACGGTACCATCAATATGAACGGTTTCCTGGCAGTGACTTCCGCAGTACCAGTAGGTGTTGGAGCCAGAATGACCGGAACCCCTTCTGCTGTATTTACGGTAGCGGCAGATGTGGTGAACAACGATGATGACAATGACGATGATGATGACAACAGCGGTTCCTCTGCAGCACCTGCAGTAGACTGGACGGATGTAAGCAACTCTGTACAGGATAAGGTGGCAGAGATGATGAAAAATCCTGCTATTGCAAGTGTCAACATGAACTTTGTATGCAGCGGTGAAGTCAAGGTGCCTCAGAATGTACTGAATACCATTAAAGGTACGAAGCTGACGGTGGCATTCCACAGCGGAAACGGTGTGGCACTGAGCATCAGTGGACAGGATCTGAAGAATAAAGATCTGTCAAAGATTCAGAATATTGATCTGACAGTAGACCAGACGAGCAACACAATCCCGGCAAATGTGGTATCCGCAAAGTCCGGAACCGTGAACAGACAGCTGGGTATCCGAGATACCGGCAGCTTCGGAGTGAATGTCAACATTCATGTAAATGTAGGCAAGGACAATTCCGGCAAGAGTGCAAACCTGTATCGCTATAATACAGAGAAGGGACGCCTGGAGTATTGCGGATCCTTTACCGTAACTTCCACCGGACAGTCCATGTTCGCATTGAAGCGCGGCGGCAATTATCTGGTAACTGTTACTGACCGCAGACCTTCCGAGAGCATCTGGTATACAGAGGGCGGTTATACGGTAAAGAGTGGTGATACGCTTTCCAGGATCGCTAAGAGAAATCACATGACTCTGGCACAATTGCTTCGCAGAAATGTACAGATTACAAACCAGAATGTGATCAGAGTTGGTCAGAAACTGAATCTGGACTGATCGTAAAAACTGTAAGAGATAGAGAAAAAGGACAAGACGGGAAACTGAAAAACGAGAAAACGGATGGCTTGGGAGGGCCATCCGTTTTTTGTGTATACGATGAGTCAGCCTGCTCGATTGGAAATATTTTATTGCACTTGATTGGGGTTCTTCTTTCCACTTTCGAAATCCAGAGCATTCTGCAAGGTAGTCTCTGCAATGGCTTCCAGTGCTTCTTTTGTGAAAAATCCCTGATGGGATGTTATCATGACATTGGGGAAGGACAAAAGCCTTGCGGTGGTAGAATGCTCCAGAATCTCATCGGAACGATCCTCGAAGACGTTTTTCGTCTCTTCTTCATAGACATCCAGACCGACCCCGGCGAACTTGTGCAGGCGGATGCCCTCGATAAGATCCTCGGTCTTGACCAGAGCACCCCGGGAAGTGTTTACCAGAATGACGCCATCCTTCATTTTCTTGATGGTGTCAAGCTGGATCAGGTGGTAGGTGGAATCCATCAGCGGGCAGTGAAGGGAGATCAGATCACTTTGCGCCAGTAATTCGTCTAAGGTCACATAGGTGACGAAATCTTTCAGATCCGGGTTCTCGTAGACATCGTAGGCGATGACTTTCATGCCGAAACCGTTACAGATCCGGCACATAGCTGCACCGATCCGGCCGGTTCCGATGATTCCGGCAATCTTACCATAGAAATTGAAGCCCATGAGTCCGGCGAGGCTGAAATCATTTTCCCGGACCTTGTTATAGGCTTTGTATAAGCGGCGGTTGCAGGCCAGAGCCAGAGCCATGGCATGCTCTGCGACAGCTTCCGGAGAATAACCGGGGACACGCATGACACATATGTCATATGCAGCTGCCTTTTCCAGATCCACGTTGTTGTATCCGGCACAACGCAACAGGACCAGACGGACACTTTTTTCGTGGAGAATTTTTAATGTGGCTTCGCTCACATTGGAGCTGACGAAAGCACAGACGGCATCGAAGCCGTCAGCCAGAGCAGCAGTACGGGGATCCAGATCCGACCGGATGTAATCAATCTGGATGCCGGGATATTTTTTCAGAGTTGCCTCGAAAGATTCTTTATCATAGCTTTTGGTATCATAAAATAATATTTTCATAACAGTCCTCCTCGGGTTGATTTTTATAGTATGTGTATTGTTATTTTTAATCATACTTAGATTTGGCTTTACTATAGCTCAAAATATGGGAATTGTCTATCATATTTAAAAAGTGAAATCGAGAAAAATTATAAAAATGATGCAGATATGATGCAATCGGCAGATATACTGGCATCAGGAGGCGAGGATTATGAAAAAAATATTTTTTGCAGCAGTATTTGCAGGAGTACTGTTAGGTTTTACATCCTGCGGAAACCGGGAGATGGTGACGAATCCGGAGATGGAGACAGTTATAGACAGCATCAAGGAGACACAGAGCGGTCAGACGACGGAAGAGACGACGGCCGGGACTGAGGAGACTTCGGAAGTGCCCACACAGACGGAACCGACAGAAGGCCAGAGTGAAATACAGGGAAGTGAATGGGTGCAGTTTACCACAGAGGATCACGAGGGTAGCAGTGATCCCGAAGACAAGACCAGAAGTTATACCTATTACTATCCAACAGTTACAGTGACGATTCCGGGCAATGAGACGGTGCAGATGAAGATTCAGAAAGAGCTGGATGAATATGTAGACAGTTTTGTAGAAGGAATCGAGAACGGGGAGTTTGGTACACTTTATGAGGATATGCCGGTGTATGAGCAGAGCTATGAGGATCTTACTTTCCGTGTGATCCGCGCGGATGATAAGGTGATCAGCCTGTCGTGGGGGCTGGAAGGGTATGATCAGGGGGCTCATGGATGGTATACTTTGTACTATATGAACTATTATACGCAGACCGGAGAGAGAATTACTTTTGACAGTCTGGGGAGCGGATTCCGCGACAAAGCACTGGAACTGGTGACAGCAAAGGCAGCGGAAATGCAGGCAAAGGAGGACTGCTTCTTTAACGATTACGAGAAGAGTATCAAACTGGTGGTGTTGGATGGTACGGAAGATTTGAATGCTATCTATCAGGAAATTTATGGGCCAGACATTGCAGGTACGGATAATGGCCCCGCAGACCCTACATTCTACATTACAGAGGATGGCTTTGTATTTGAATCCGGCCAGTATGTATTACAGTCCTATGCGGTTGGAATTGTTGACTTTGAGATTCCGGCAGCAGACTTCGGGGATGATCTCACAGCAGATATTTTCTAATGGAGCACAGGATGCTGGCGGGTATATTTGCAAAATATAGGACTTTACATGGGCGGGCACCGTGTATATAATAAGAACATCGGGAATGAGGTTCTCCCGGAAGCACAGGCTTCGAACCGCCGGAATTTGAACATACGAATTCGATTTGGCTGATGACTTCTGCAGAATATGCAGGGGACACCAGCCTTTTTTGTTGGAATTCAAAATGTCCTGCTGCGAGAAAACGGAGGAATTTTTATGCTTACATCACTTGGACTGATCTTTTTACTGGGATTACTCATGGCGGCGGTCTGCCAGAGGATTCACCTGCCCCGTATTATCGGAATGCTGCTTACGGGTATTATTCTGGGGCCTTATGTGTTGGATCTGCTGGATGTGTCAATCCTGAATATCTCATCGGAACTGCGGCAGATCGCGCTGATCATCATTTTATTGAAGGCCGGATTATCATTGGATCTGAAGGATCTGAAAAAAGTGGGCCGCTCCGCAGTCATGCTGGCTTGTGTTCCTGCCACTTGCGAACTGTTGGCTTTTGTAATATTTGCGCCCATGATCCTTAACATCAGCAGAGTGGATGCAGCGGTCATGGGAGCAGTTCTGGCAGCCGTGTCACCGGCAGTGGTGGTGCCACGGATGGTGCATCTCATGGAGAACAGCTATGGTACGGAGAAAAGCATTCCGCAGATGATTCTGGCTGGGGCTTCCTGTGATGACATCTATGTCATAGTATTGTTTTCCACTTTTGTTGGAATGGCACAGGGTGGACAGGTCAATGCCCTGGATTTTGTGAATATCCCGGTATCGATCCTGACGGGTGTGTTGTTCGGTGCATTGGTGGGTTGGCTGCTGGGGCAGCTTTTTGAACTGTTGTACCGAAAGGGCAGTTATGTGCGCAACAGCATGAAAGTTATTATCATCATGGGTTTGTCCTTCTTATTAATGGCTTTGGAAACCCTGTTAAAGGGGACCGTGGCGTTCTCCGGCCTGTTGGCGGTGGTGAGCATGGCCTGCGCGCTGAAAATACGGGCACCTAGGGAAGTCACCGGCAGACTGTCTGCTAAATTCGGTAAACTGTGGCTGGCAGCGGAGGTAGTGCTGTTCGTGCTGGTGGGCGCGGCAGTGGATATCCGCTATACTATGGAAGCTGGACCGGCAGCGGTGGGGATGATCCTGCTGGCGCTGCTGTTCCGTTCCGCCGGTGTAGCACTGTGCATGTTGGGAACGGATCTCAATAAGAAGGAGAGGACGTTTTGCGTGATAGCCTATCTGCCGAAGGCCACAGTGCAGGCTGCTATCGGCTCTGTGCCGTTATCGATGGGATTGTCCTGTGGCAAGATCGTTCTGTCCGTGGCTGTGCTGGCCATCCTTATCACAGCCCCGCTGGGAGCACTGGGAATGGATGCCACATACCGGAAGCTGCTTCAGAAAAATGGAGAAAATAATATCATTTGACAGCCATCCGGCACGTGATCGAGTCCCGGAAGGAAGCCGCAAAAACGTCCACAACATCTACACCATAAGAACCGCAGGCACGCTCTCGCTCTGGCGCAGAACGTAGCGGTACATAATTGACCCCAATACGGTCAATAAGTACCGACGTCTGCTTACGGCCTGCTTGTCCTTATGGTGTAGATGTTGTAGCGCAAACTACGAATATCCAATGCAAAACCCCGGCAGCTACAACAACTGCCGGGGTTTTAAGGAGGATAGAAATCGTTTTAAACTATGTACATCAGGTTTATTAACCCATGGTAATAACTACGTTGTACTCTTCCTTGCCTTTTTCGTAAGGAATAATGTGTCCGTCTACTGCCTTGCCGTCCACGGTCATGGATACGACACCCTTTTCCACGTTCTGAGGGTTCTTCACCTGAATGTGATAGATGCCCTCACGGAACTTACGGATGATGGAGAAATCCCCGAAGCCCTTGGGAATACAAGGATCTACGGACAATCCCTGATGAGTGGGATATACACCCAGTATGTATTGGGAGATATTTACGAAAGTCCATGCAGCAGTACCGGTCAGCCAGCTGTTCTTTGCCTCGCCGTAGAATTTTGCATCCTTACCGGCTACCATCTGGGAATATACATAAGGCTCGGTACGATGGATCTCGCTGATATCCTCAATGTATGCGGGACAGGTCTTGCGGTAGATCTCGAAAGCTCTGTCACCTCTGCCCAGAACGGTCTCTGCGATGGATACCCAGGGATTGTTGTGGCAGAAGATACCGGCATTCTCCTTATATCCGGGGGGATAAGAGGATACTTCACCAAGTTCGAGGTGATACTCCGTGTATGCAGGTTGTAAGATCATGACACCATACTTGGTATCCAGTCTCTCTTTTACAGAATTCAATGCCTTTTCGGCAAGTCCTTCCTTCACACCGACACCGGCCAGTACGCAGAAGCCTTGAGGCTCGATGTAGATCTGACCTTCGCGGCATTCTCTGGAACCTACCTTGTGGCTGTAAGCATCGTAAGCACGTACGAACCAATCGCCGTCCCAACCATCCTTCAGGATCGCATCGTACATTGCCTGTACTTCCTTACGTGCGCGGGCTGCTTCGGCATCGTCACCCATCAGCTCGCACAGCTGAGCATATTCTTCGCCGTATTTTACGAACATACCGGCAATGAATACGGATTCTGCAACGGGTCCTTCACTGGGACCGAAGGTCTGGAAAGATTCTCCGGGATGAGCGGAGAAGCAGTTCAGGTTCAGACAGTCATTCCAGTCGGCACGGCCGATCAGAGGTAGATTGTGAGGGCCTTTGTGGTTGATGATATAGTCTAAGGAGCGTTTTAAGTGATCCATCAGAGGAGCAGCTACGCTCATATCGTTGTCAAAAGGAACCATCTGGGTCAGGATGGAGGTATCGCCGGTCTCTCTTACATAAGCACTGGTACCTGCAATGAGCCACAGAGGATCATCATTGAAGCCACTGCCGATATCGGAGTTGCCTTTCTTGGTCAGAGGCTGGTACTGATGGTAAGCACTGCCGTCCTGGAACTGGGTGGAAGCGATATCAATGATACGCTCTCTTGCACGGTCCGGAATCAGATGTACGAAACCGAGCAGATCCTGACAGGAATCACGGAAACCCATACCACGGCCGATTCCGGATTCGTAATAGGAAGCGGAACGGGACATGTTGAAAGTAACCATACACTGATACTGGTTCCAGGTGTTGACCATACGGTTGACTTTTTCGTCAGCGGAATCTACCGTGTAGCGTGCCAGCAGCTGTTTCCAGTAAGCCTGTAATGCTGCAAAAGCCTCATCTACCTGTGCATCGGTCTGGTATTTTGCCAGCATTTCTTTGGCACGGGTCTTGTTGATCACACCGTAGGATTCCCATTTCTCGTCTTCGGGGTTCTCGATGTAGCCCAGAACGAAGATAAAGGTCTTGGTCTCACCGGCTGCCAGATCCACGTTGATCTGATGGGAAGCGATGGGAGACCAGCCGCTTGCCATGGAATTCGTGCACTTGCCGCTCTCTACAGCTTCGGGAGAATCAGCCCCCCTGTAAGCACCCAGGAAAGCATCTCTGCTGGTATCGAAACCGTCAATCTTCGTATTTACGGAATAGATCGCATAATGATTACGACGCTCACGGTACTCGGTCTTGTGATAAATGGTGGAATCCTGTACCTCGACCTCGCCGGTGCTTAAGTTACGCTGGAAGTTCTTCATATCATCGTCAGCGTTCCACAGACACCACTCTACATAAGAGAATATGGACAGCTTCTTGTCCTCGGAGCTACCGTTGGTCAGGGTCAGCTGGGAGATCTCGCAATTATCGTTCAGAGGAACGAAGGAGAGCACGGAAGCCTTGACACCGTTCTTGGAAGAGGTGAATCGGCTGTAACCGATACCGTGGCGGCACTCGTAGGAGTCCAGTTCAGTCTTCGTGGGCTGCCAGCCAGGGTTCCATACGGTGTCCCCGTCCTTAATGTACAGATATTTACCGTTGATGTCGGCCGGTACGTTATTATAACGATAACGGGTCAGACGCAGCAGCTTTGCATCTTTATAGAAAGTATATCCGCCGCAGGTGTTGGATATCAGACTGAAAAACTCATTGCAGCCCAGGTAGTTGATCCAGGGAAGCGGAGTCTTGGGAGTGGTGATGACATATTCCTGATGCACATCATCAAAATGACCATACTTCATAAGAAAATCTCCTTCTTTCATGTTGTTGTATGTTGAGTGTTTGTTTTTTCGCTGCGGAGTGCTTAATGTTAAGTAAACGATTAAGTGCTCCGGATTTCTGATTTGTATTATACAGAAGCAAAGGGAAAAATGCAATACGAATCTTGAAAAAGCCCGTAAAATGCGCAATGTATACAAAAACAGTGGGGAAACATGGGCAGAAGATACAAAATGAAAGAACCTTCGAAACACCGGTTTTACGAAACAAAATAATAGCAAACGTTATCGCACACTTTGCCTTTATATAGAAGAAACACAATCTATGTACAAGCCAAATGTACAAAACAGCCTATCTGAAATTGTTAATTATAGACAAAGTGGATACTTTTTTGAAAAAAACTGCAAAAAAGTATTGCAAAATGCTCAAAGGTGTTATATATTAAAACTACGAAAACGATTAAGTTACAAAACAGGTCGGACGGAATGACGAAGACATGGAACAGGAGAAAGATATGGCATCACTGAAAGACATTTCCAAGATTTGTGGAGTCTCCGTTGCAACTGTCAGCAAGGCACTGAACGACCACAAGGACATTGGAGAAGAAACAAAAGCAACTATCAAAAGGGTCGCAAAGGAAATGGGATATTCCCCGAACCTTTCCGCAAGAGCTTTGAAGACGAACAGGACCTACGGCATCGGAGTCCTCTTTGCAGATGAAGCCAGAAGCGGTCTTACCCACGATTACTTTTCCAGTGTGCTGGACAGTTTCAAGAGGACGGCAGAGAAGAGCGGTTACGACATTACATTCATTAATAGCTGCAAGAACCGGCCGGATCGGATGTCCTATCTGGAACACAGTAGGTACAGAGGCTTTGACGGAGTGGTGCTCGCCTGTATTGATTTCGGAGATCCCGAAGTCATCGAACTGGTACAGAGTTCCATCCCGGTAGTCACCATTGACTACCTGTTCAACAATCGTATCGCAATCATGTCGGACAATGTTGCGGGAATGAAAGAACTGCTGGAGTACATATATAGTAGAGGACATAGGAAAATTGCTTATATTCACGGAGCAATGTCAGCGGTTACCTCGGGACGGTTGTCCAGCTTCTACCGGACGGCGGAACGTCTGGGACTGGATATTCCGGACGAGTATATCAGAGAAGCAGCTTACAGAGACACAACAACAACCTATCGTGTGACCAATGAACTGCTGGATCTCCCGAATCCACCGACATGCATCATCTATCCGGATGACTTTGCTTCTTTCGGAGGCATCAACGCTATCAGACAGAGAGGATTACAGATCCCTGAAGATATCTCGGTAGCAGGCTATGATGGCATACAGGCAGCAAGGCAGTTGGAGCCCAGACTGACCACAGTCCAGCAGGACACAGAACAGATCGGCTGCCTGGCAGCCAGAGAACTGATCAGTCTCATTGAGAGACCCAAGACCACCATCATAGAACAGGTCATCGTACCCGGGAAAGTTGCTGAAGGCAAGTCGGTGGCCAGAATTCCGACAGACAATTAATCAGGCATTTATATGGAAGCGACGCAACCGCCGACATATGAATATAAATGCAACAAACACTTACAACAAACATTCAACAAAAAATGGGAGGAAACAAACATGAAGAAAAAAGTACTTAGTGCTTTACTTACAACTGCTATGCTTGCCAGCATGCTGGTAGGTTGTGGCAGCAGCAATGAAGCTCCTGCAGCATCCACCGATGCGGCACCCGCAGCTTCCACCGAAGCTAAGACCGAGGCGCCTGCATCCACCGAGGCAGCAGAGCCTGCAGCAGCAGAAGAAGGCAAAGTCTTCAACATCTACTGCTGGAACGAAGAGTTCAAGAGCCGTCTGA
>OGNR01000733.1_pt1 | contig 16707 bp, 11 predicted proteins | sample 1573501 | NCBI WGS metagenome assembly OGNR01 (sample SAMEA2581918, study PRJEB24529) | metagenome | biome: Human gut stool | place: China | collected 2011 | reverse complement strand
AAAGAATAGTGCCATAAGGAGGTATGAGCATGAGAAAATGGACAAAGAAAATTGGCTGTTTTGCGATGGCAGCGGCAATGTTTCTGTCGGTAGATCTTGGTGGTCTTTCGATCCAGAACGTACAGGCTGCAGGAACATACACAGTCAGCGGCAATTCAAGGAAGGCTATCCAGAAATGCCTGGATGAAGCAAAAAATGCAGGAGGTGGAACTGTAGTTCTTCCAAAGAATACATACTTTCTCGATAATGAACCGCTTCATATTTATTCTGACACAACACTTAGGCTTCAGGACGGAGCATATGTCAGAAGAGCAAATGGATGCTCAAGCATCATGATAATCAATGGTGACTGGAACAACACAAAGGGTGGTTACACAGACACAAAGAACATCGTGATCGAGGGTGGTACATGGGACGGATCAAACGGCTCATCTTCAGCTAAGACAAACGACAACATGGAATTTGGACATGCTGAGGGAATCACTATCAGAAACACAACGATCAAAAACTGCTACGGCGAGCACCTTGTTGAGTTTACAGGTGTAAAAGACGCAACAGTAGAAAATGTTACATTTGACGGATTTATCGGAAGCAGATCAGGTGATAATGCATACAAAGAGGCATTGCAGTTTGACTATACTTCAAAAATCACATCAGAAGCATTTCCACCATATGACAATACTCCATGTATGGGAGCAAAGGTCACAGGATGTGTATTTAAAAACTATCCTGGCGGAGTAGGATCACATAGTGCAACTTCCGGAATCTACCACACAAATATGTCATTTGCATCGAATACATTCGAGAACATTGATAATGTGTGTATCGACTTACAGAACTACAAGCTTGCAACAGTAAACAATAACTTCTGGCAGGGATCAAAGACTCCGCAGACATTTATCACATTCGGTAACTCAACAGGTTCTACATCCGGAAACATAATAAACGGAGCCGGTGATTATGCAATCTTTGTAGAGAAAGGATCAATTGTAACTCTTTCTGGAGATAAGATCAAAAATGCGAAAGAATCAGGAATTTTTGCAAAAGCACAGTCAGGTGTCACAATCAGGAATGAGAATATCTCAAACTGTAAAAAATGTGGTATCTATGCAGAAAATTCAGCTGTTGCAATTTCAAAATCAACAGTAAACAGCAGTGGAGATACAGGAATATATGTTAAGAATCCTATAAATGTAGTAGATATATCTGATAATGCTGTTGATACTGCACCATCTGCAGGCATTCGTGTCGATGCTGGAATCAAAAACATGAAGATTTCGAATAACACAGTTATAAATACTAAGACAAACAAAGACTTAGGTTTTGGAATCTGGATCCTCGGTACAGCAGGCGGTGAGATCATAAACAATGATATATCACAGTTCTCTGCATACGGAATCTATGTAAAAGAGTCTGATAAAGGCTTAAGAAGCAGCAATGTAACAGTTAAAGGCAACAAAGTAAGCAACGGACCTAGCGGTATCGTTTTAAGAAACACAGACAGTGCAACTGTAACAGGAAACACAGTAAGCTCTACAAGTGATTTTTGTATTTTCATCAATGAAAACTGTCATAACACAAAGATAAGCAACAACAAATACTCAGGACAGATAGGAGTATTTGATAAAACTGCTGACACATCAGGAAATGCAGAAACAAAGGCCGAAGTTAAAAAATTAAACGGCAAATGGGTATATGCATCAGGTGATGACATCGTAACAGGCTACACAGGACTCGCACAGTATGGCGGATCATGGTGGTACATAAGCAAGGGATACCTTGACTTTGGCTACACAGGGCTCTGCAAATACAACGGAACATGGTGGTATGTACGGTCAGGTAAAGTAAACTTTGGTTACACAGGACTTTGCAAATACAATGGAACATGGTGGTACATAAACTCTGGACGTGTAAACTTCAGTGCAACAGGACTTTGTAAATATAACGGAACATGGTGGTATGTATCAGGAGGCCGTGTAAACTTCAGCAAAACAACACTTGTACAGTACAACGGAACATGGTGGTATGTATCAGGCGGATACGTAAGATTTGGAGCAACAGGACTCTGCAATTATGGCGGAAGATGGTGGTATGTACAGAATGGCCGTGTAAACTTTAACGCAGTAACAGTAGTTAAGTACGGCGGAACATGGTGGTATGTAAACGGCGGATATGTCAGATTCAGCGCACAGGGACTTTGCAAATATGCTGGAACATGGTGGTACATCAAAGACGGCCGCATCAACTTCGGTTATAAAGGACTTGTAAAATATAACGGAACATGGTGGTATGTAAGTGGCGGACAGATAGACTGGAGTTACTCAGGTACTACTACATACAATGGTGGAACATATTACGTTAGAAACGGCATGCTTGCATAGGAAATAAAAGCCATCAGTCAAGCATGATATTATGGTTTAATATGGAATATGCATAAACATTAAAAGGAAAGAATTGGGAAATGAGAAAATATTTGGCAGGAGCACTCTTTGGACTTTCAATGCTTGCAGGCGGCATCAGTGTACAGGCAGCAGGAGTTACAGGGGAAAGTAGTGACATAAAATCTCTTTCGGTGGGAAGCGGAACGCTTTCCGCCGGAGATTCCCAGAAAGTAACAATTGGCCTGGATAGCAGTATCCAGGCTGATGAAGCTTTGCTGGAAGTCTACAATGAGACTATTGATTATAAAAGCGTATATTACGCTACAGTAAATGAAGCAGGTCAGCTTGAATTTGATTTTGAGATACCGGAAGAAGGAACATACAGCATAACAGGACTTAAGCTTGTTGATGATGGAAATACATATGAATATTCACTTTCAGATTTAGGTCTTACACAGGAATTTTGTGCATCAGGAGATACGGATGATGACACATATGATGATGATGATGAAAATGTATACAAAGCCGGAAGCGGCCTAGTAGTTGTTATAGATGCCGGACATGGTGGATATGACGGTGGTGCAGAATCTACATTTAACGGTGTTACATATTTAGAAAAATATATGAACCTCAAAATAGCGCAGGCATGCCGTGATGAATTACAGAAATACTATGGCGTGACTGTATACATGACGAGGGATGATGACACATTTGTAAAGCTCGAGGACAGAACAGCTTACGCAAAAAGCGTTGGAGCAGATGTGTTTGTCAGCATCCACAATAACTCAAGTGAGAGTGGATCTGCAAACGGGGCAACTGTTTTTTACCCGAATTCCAATTATAATTCTTCTATAGGTTCGACAGGACAGGGGCTTGCACAGAGTATACTCAATAATCTGACACAGTTTGGTTTAAAAAACAATGGTGTACAGATCAGAAACAGTGAGAGTGGAGACACGTATGCAGATGGCTCACTGTGTGATTACTATAATGTAATACGTGGAAGCAAGAAGCATGGTTTCCCGGGACTTATAGTAGAGCATGCATTCTTAAGCAATCAGTCCGATGCAGAGAAATATTTAAATTCCGATGCAAAGCTTACAGCACTCGGGGTAGCCGATGCGAAGGGAATCGCAGCATATTATGGCTTATCAGTCGGCACAGGACAGCTTGAACGTCAGGGAAACGGTGACTGGTACATGATGCATAACGGACAGATCGACACAAACTATAACAGCCTTGCATACTATCAGGGATACTGGTATGTAGTGTCAAACGGAGTTTTAAACAGAAACTTTACAGGCTTATACAAATACCAGGGAAACTGGTATTATGCAAAAAATGGAACAGTTGATTTCAATTACACAGGACTCGCAAAAAACAGTGCAGGCTGGTTTTATGTAGATGACGGAAGAATAAACTGGACATATAGCGGACTTGTAAAAGGTGATGCAGGCTGGTTCTATGTAAGAAATGGAAAAGTAGATTTTTCAAAGAACGGACTTGTATATAATGCAGGAAACTGGTTCTACATCCAGAATGGATACTTAAACTGGAATACAACAACACTTGCAAAATACAACGGCAGATGGTACGGAGTACGTAACGGATATGTAGACTGGAATTACAGTGGTATCATAAGACTTGGTGGCTCATATTACTATGTGTCAAACGGAATCTTAAACTGGAATTATACAGGACTTGCGAAAAACCAAACCGGCTGGTTTTATGTAAGAAACGGAAAAGTAGATTTTTCAAAGACAGGACTTGTATATAACGCAGGAAACTGGTTCTATATCCAGAATGGATTTTTAAACTGGAAAACAAGTACACTCGCACAAAATGGCGGAGTGTGGTATGGAGTACGTAATGGATATGTAGACTGGAGCTACAGCGGTATCATAAGGCTTGGTGGTTCATATTACTATGTATCAAATGGAATCTTAAACTGGAAATACACAGGCCTTGCAAAAAATGATACAGGCTGGTTCTATGTAAAACAGGGAAAAGTAGACTTCTCAAAGGTCGGACTTGTATATAATGCAGGAAACTGGTTCTGGATCACAAAAGGATTCTTAAACTGGAACTCAAACGGAGTAGTTCCGTATGCAAATGACTGGTTCTGCATCAGAAACGGAAGGATCGACTGGTCATACACAGGACTTGCTGTTGGAACAACAGGAACATGGTACATCAAAAACGGAAGAGTTGACTTTTCGTATAATGGACCGGCAGTCCTTAACGGAGATGAATATATAGTTTATGGTGGACATGCCTCAGTAAAAGGCACTTCCATCATGGGCACATCATCAACATCTGTAGAGCAGATGGTTAAATATTACAATGCACATGCTGCATATCCGGCATTTTATGCAGGAACTGATGCACCTACGATCGAGGCATTCTGCCAGATCTATATGGAAGAATGCGCAGCAGAGGGTGTAAAAGCTGAGGTGGCATTCTGCCAGGCGATGAACGAAACCGGATTTTTGAAATTTGGTGGACAGGTAAGTATAACACAGTATAATTTTGCAGGAATGGGAGCAACTGACGATGGTGCAGCCGGAGCAAGCTTTCCAAATGTAAGAACCGGAGTACGTGCGCAGGTACAGCATCTTAAAGGATATGCCTCTACAAATGCACTCAATAATGCCTGCGTAGATCCAAGATTTGCATACCTTAGCAAATCAAGAGGCTGCGCACCTATAGTAGAATGGCTTGGAATAAACGAAAATCCGGCTAAAAAGGGATGGGCAACATCAGTAAATTACGGATATAATCTGCGAAACTTATATATGAATAAATTAGCACAATATTAGTAATAAGAGTAATCAGGAATAATAAGGATAGGAAATGAAAAAGTTATTAATAAGCATGCAATTTATGATATTGCTTCTTCTGTTTGGGAGAAGCAATATTTTTGCGAGTGAAATAAAAACAGAATTACAATTAAATTTAAAATATGATGACACATACGATATAACGCAAAACAGCAGTTACTCAGGATATGAGATAGAAAAAATAGAAAATGTTATCGTAGAATCAAATCAGGTAGTAAACGGACAGGTAATGGAGCAGAAAGATACAAATGTCATTACTGCAATAGACAGTACAACGATGAAAGCAACGGGAGTCGGAACAGCGCTTGCTGTATTGAAAAATACTAATAACGATCTGCCCGATAAAATATTCGTACAGATAAGTGTGGAACCGGCTCCCCTTACATATATTCTGGTGGCAGGCCAGAGCAATGCAGCGGGATTTCAGACAGAGAATAAATATCGTCCGCAGGATTCAGTAGCATGTGCGGAGGATCAGATATATTCGACAACAGCAAGCTTTGAGCCGGGAGAAAAGAACGGGATAAACGGAACAAGGAATCTTACAGGAGTTACATTTTCAGAATCGCTGACAACAGACAATGCAGAAAAGTTTGTACCGGGAAGTCTGACCGGAGAAAGAAATATATACGGCGAAGAGCTTGAATACAAGACAGACCATCTGGCTATGGATCAGGGCGGCAAGTGTGGCCCGGACAGCGGAATAGCATACGAATGGAATAAGCTTACCGGAGATAAAGTCTGGATAATAAACACAGCTGTCGGTGCGACCGGAATACAGGCATGGACTCCGGGTGGCAGATATTACGAAAATACAAAAGCATTCTGCCAGTACACAAACGAAACATATGATGCAGAAATAGCAGCCGGACATTACACAAAAGGTAAAAAGTTATTATTTTGGCTTCAGGGCGAGAATGACAAAAATATGGATGCGGCGGACTACACGGGTTATTTTATGCAGATGTTTAAAGGCATGCAATCCGATATAGGTATTGAAAAGCTTGGCATTATCATGGTGCGCTCAAGTGGGAGCGGACAGCACACAAATAAGCTCGATCTTACTATGACAGGACCCAGGATCACACAGTACTATACAGGTCAGAGCACAAAGTATGGCGATATATATGTGGCAAGCAACGCAAATGAAAACTGGGTAACAGATGAGGGCGTGAGCAGCTATTTTAATAATGCATATAAAACAGGAAATCTTGATTATCCGCTTCGGGCAGGTATAAGCACTGAGCTTCCTGCAACAGTAAAACAGGTACACAACGATATACATTATTCGCAGATAGCACATAATGAAAATGGAATCACAGCGGCATACGGAATGTACGAGGCACTATATCAGAATGCAAAAGCGGACAGTGTATCATGGGTGACAAAAACAGGACTCGCGGAAGAAAATGATGCGAAAACAGGATATCCTGTCGTAGAGATGGATGGCAGTGACAATAACTTTATAATGCCAAAAACAAACCCTTCATACACAAAAGGAACAGTCAGTGTGACAGGCGATGCGTTTACATATGATGAGGCAACCGGAACGATACAGGTAAATAAAAACGGGGTCGGATATCTGACATACACAGTGGCAGGAAAACAGATATCAAAGATCGAAATTGATGTGACAGGCGACCTTACAAGTGTGGTTGGAAAAGGATACAACGGAATATACAATTACGGCGGAACATATTATTATCTGAAAAACAGTATAATCCAAAGAAATGTGACTACACTTATCAAATGGGAAGACAAATGGTGGTATGTAGAAGACGGACACGTAAACTTCAACTACAACAGCCTCGTATACTACAATGGCAAGTGGTGGTATGTGCATGACGGCTATGTGGACTTTGGCGCAGACACACTCATTCCATACAACGGAAACTGGTGGTATGTAAAGGGCGGCTATGTCAGATTTGACGAGACAACAGTAAGTAAGCTCGGTGACACATGGTGGTACGTAAAATCAGGTGAGGTAGACTTTGATGCCAATACGTTAGCAGAATACAACGGACGTATGTGGTATATAGACGAAGGCTCGATCAACTTTGATGCCACACTTATATACGAATATAGTGGAAAAAAATACTACGTTGAAAAAGGTGTTGTGGATAACTCAAAGAATGGATTAGTGGAATGTGACGACGACATATGGTATGTAAAATCAGGAATAGTCGATACGGGCATGAACACACTGGTAAAAAATAACGGAACCTGGTGGTATGTAAAAGGCGGCAAGGTGGCAAAAAATGAGACAACACTTGTAAAATACAGCGGAACCTGGTGGTACATAAAAAATGGTAAGATAGACTTTAGTGCCCGGACACTGTGTAAGTACAATGGAAACTGGTTTTTTGTATCAAGTGGAATGGTAGACTTTAGATCGCAGACACTCGTAAAATATAATGGAACCTGGTGGTATGTAAGAGGCGGCTATGTGCGCTTTAATGAGACAACACTCGTAAAATATAACGGCAGCTGGTTCTATGTAAAAGGCGGTGCTGTTAATTTCAAGACAACAACGCTTGTGAAATACAATGGAAACTGGTTCTATGTAAAGAACGGAGCTGTAAACTTTAAGACAACAACACTCGTAAAATACAATGGAAACTGGTTTTATGTAAAGGGCGGCTATGTCAGATTCAATGAGACAACACTCTGCGCATATAATGGAAACTGGTTCTAAGTGAAAAACGGAGTTGTAAACTTTAGCACGACAACACTTGTAAGATACAATGGAAACTGGTTTTATGTAAGAGGCGGTTATGTCAGATTTTCAGGAGCAACACTTTGCAAGTACAATGGCAGCTGGTTCTATGTAAAGGGAGGTTACGTCAGATTTAACGAAGAAACTCTGTGTCTTTATAACGGAGTATGGTATTATGTAAATAGCGGAGTTGTAAACTTTGCAGCAAATAAAAAAGTAAGCTATAACGGCGGCACTTATAATGTACAAAACGGCATTGTAGTGTTCAATTAGAAAGAAAGGAGAAAACATAATGAAGAAAAAGCTTTTATCTACAATCCTTGCTGCAGCAATGCTTTTTACATCTGCGGACTTAAGTACAGTGACAGTATATGCAGATGAAGCGCAGGAGCAAAGCAGCGGATACGAAGATGTGCAGCAGGCAAAGGGCACAGGGGATGCTGACGAGGCAGAGGTAGAAGGAACAAAAGAGGCAGTGGGTGTCAATGCGGACACACCGGAGGAGGTCGACGAAAACTGCCAGATGGGAACATCTGACAGCGGAATAGAGCTCTATAGCAGTGTCCCAACAAGCTACGATGAGGTAACTCATGCGGACAGATTTGCCGGTTATACAAAGGTAAAAGGAATAGACGTATCAAGACATCAGGGTACAATAGACTGGAATAAGGTAAAGGCAGCAGGAGTTGACTTTGCCATAATAAGAACCGCATACAGGACATATCAGGATTCCGGAAATCTCTTTGCAGATCAGATGGCAAAGCAGAACATACAGGGTGCAAAGAATGCAGGAATCAAAGTCGGTGTATACATATACTCACAGGCTGTATCGGTATCCGAGGGAATAGAGGAAGCCGATTACATAATAGACCAGCTTGGCGGTGAAGCGCTGGATCTTCCGGTAGTGTTAGACTATGAATTTTATACAGACGGAAGACTTGAAAAAGCTAATCTCTCAAAAGAGGATGGAACCTCGATAGCTAATGCATTCTGTGCAGAGGTTGCAAAGAACGGATACATACCGATGGTATATGCAAACAAATATATGTTTGAAAACTATCTGTATCCGGATAAAATATCAAACAACTATCCAATCTGGCTTGCAAACTATACAAACAAGACAGGATATAAAGGTGATTACGTATTCTGGCAGTTCTCAGAATCAGGAAGCGTAGATGGAATAAGCACATCTGTTGACCTTGATTTCTGGTATGATGACGGAACAGCCATGAACTCAAGCTTCACAGGTTTCCGCCAGATGACTGACGGTACATGGAAATATTACCTGAACGGCAAATTCAACCAGTATTATACAGGGCTTGCCAAGCACACAGACGGCTGGTGGTACTATGTGAAAAACGGTGTGATCGACTGGAAATACGAAGGACTTGCACAGAACACAAGCGGTGAATGGTACTATGTAAAAAATGGTGCATACACACAGGAATATACAGGACTTGCATACAATGCAGGAAACTGGTTCTATGTGGAAAAAGGTGTCTTAAAATGGGATTATAGTGGATATGTAAACCATACAGACGGCAAATGGTATTATGTAAAGGACGGCGTGGTTGATTTTAGTGCGACAGGACTTTACAAACATTCAAATGGCTGGTGGTATTATGCAGATAAGGGCATTATCGACTGGAAATACACAGGTCTTGCAAAAACAGTCGATGGAAGCTGGTATTATGTAAAGAACGGATCATTTGCCCCATCATTTACAGGACTTGTAAAGAACTATAACAACTGGTTCTATGTGGAAAAAGGATGCTTAAACTGGGACTACACAGGATTTGTAAAGCACACTGACAACAGATGGTACTATGTAAACCAGAGCGTAATTGATTTTGGTGTCACAGGACTGCGCCGCCATGTCGATGGAAACTGGTATTACGCAAATAAGGGAATCATCAATTTCTCATTCAAAGGCCTTGCAAAAGGTGATGACGGAGTATGGAGAAATGTCAAAAATGGATGTGCCATAAATGATTTCAACGGACTTGTCAAAAACGGAACACAGTGGTTCTATGTAAAGAATGGTGCTATCGACTGGACATACAGTGGCTTTGTAAAACACACAGATGGCAACTGGTACTATGTAAAGAACTCTGTGATAAACTTCGGGGCAAACGGACTTCGTCTCCACAGTGACGGAAACTGGTATTATGCAAAAGCCGGAGTGATAAGATTTGGATATCAGGGACTTGCACAGGGCGATGACGGAGCATGGAGAAACGTAAAGAACGGCTGTGCGGTAAAGAACTTTAACGGACTTGTCTTATATAACAAGAAATGGTGGTACGTCCAGAATGGAAGCATAAACTGGAGCTACAACGGATTCGTAAAACACACAGACGGACTGTGGTATTATGTAAAGGGCGGTATTGCAGACTTTAGCGCAGCAGGACTTAAGCTTCATACAGATGGAAATTACTACTACGCACAAAAAGGAATCATCAAATGGGGATACTCAGGTACAGCAAGTGCACCTGACGGAACACAGATGACAGTCAAAAATGGTGTGGCAGTAAAATAAAAGTTACTTGTTACACTGGCAGGTGAGAGCAGCAACAAATTAAAAACGCAGACAATCATACATTACCCCTTCCTGTACAGGGAGGGGTAAAAAGCTATAAAGGAAAGAATAACGTTGCACAATAGGAAAATCAGACAAAAGAAAAACGAGCACAGTCAAAATAGGTATATTCAAAATATACATGGCAAAATTGTACACAGAAAAATAGAAGATAAGAATAGGCGGTCAGCGGAGAAAACGGAAAAATATAACATAATAAAAAAAATCAAAGCTGGAACAGCCGACATAGACAGGCTGTGGGAGAAGATATATCTGACTATACTTGCCCTATATGTTGGATTTAATACACTGTTTACTACAACGTTAAAGATCGCATGGCCGCCATATTTCTTCCAGGCATTTACGGTCATCTGCCTCACACTTGTCGTAGGAAGGATAATCCTTATACAGGATATTCCAAAGAAGTATGCAATCGCAATTGCGATAACAGCATTTGTGTTTTTAATGTCGCATTATGTGTCAGGCTATGGACTTCCGTTCGATCTTCTAATGCTTCTCATAGGATCTTATAAGGTAGATTTCAAAAAAATACTGGAGACATATCTGGGAGTATGGATCGTAATACTGACTATCACTGTTATATCGGCGATGACCGGTCTGACAGAAAATTATGTATACTATGATGATGCCGGAGAAAATGCAAGGATGGCGCTTGGACTGTCATATCCGACTGAACTGGCTGCATATATGGCATTTATAATGTTTACCTACGTATGTATCAGACAGACAGACATCACATTCCAGGAAATAGGTGTGATGGCAGCTCTGGCACTTGCCGCATTATACATCACACAGGCGAAAACAGATTTTTATGTAATGGTTCTCTTACTTGTCACAGTACTGCTTTTAAAGAGATTCGGAGATAAATTCAACGACTTTATCCAAAGAAAGCGGGTAAAGATATGCATACTCGTATTTCCGATATTGCTAGGCGTTGTTATATGGAGAATCACAGCCATATACAGCCCCGATAAATCGTGGATTGTAAGTCTTGACGAACACCTGTCAGGCAGACTCTCCCTCGGAGAATGGGCGATGTCAGTGTATCCGCCGAAAATGTTCGGTCAGTATGTTGCAGAAAAAGGCCCGGGTGAAAATACATGGGATTATTTCTTCATAGACTCATCTTACATATCTATATCTATAAAATATGGTGTGGTATTTATCTATAATATTCTGGTGCTATGGGATTACAGGCTGAAACAGTTGTGCGAAGATAAAAAAGGTTTTATTGTAGCAGTCATGATGATAATATTCATCCAGAGTGCACTTGAACATCATATGATACAATACTGGATGAATCCGTTTTTACTCATGTTTTTTGCGGACATGACAAATATATCAGGAAAGAAACATTATGCCGGAAGAGAAGCCGGGGAGGAAATGATGGATTTAAACCAGATATAATATAATAGAAGAGGAAGCCGGCGGAGACGCCGGCTTTTGTAGTAAAAGGAATTGACTGGACGAGGTGGCTGATATAAGATGAAGGTACTATCAATTTGATATTTTGAGTTTGTGATACTTGGAATGGAAGGACAGGAGCATATCCTTTTGTTAATGATTATAAAATGCATCTTGTAGAAGCAAGAAAAAATAATTTGAAATTTCATAATATCAATAATCGCGATTTATTTAATCTTTTCGGAATATTGCTGAATGAAAAAGGATGTATCAATGAAATTAAAGAAAAAGCAATAGATTATGCAAAAAGAAATAAGGTAGAAAAGTCGGTTATTATGACTCTTACGGGAGCTGCAAATTGTAAGATCGGTTATAATCTGGATTCCAAGAAAGGAGAGACTAATATGTGGACTGTATTTGAGGAAACATGGAAAGAAGGAAAAATGGAAGGAAAATTGGAGGGAAAAGCAGAGGAAATCGTGGAAATTGGTTATGAATTTGGATTATCAGAGAATGATATATTGGAAAGACTACAGACTAAATTGAATATATCTTTACAGAAAGCGCAGGAGTATCTTGCGATGTTTGGAAAAAGAGTTGTATAGAAAAAATCTATTACAGAGAGCTGGTAGAAGGAGTCAGGCATTACAAGGAAACGGAAGGAGGTAGAATAGAAATGTGTGATTTAGTGAAAGAATATGCAGAAGAATACGCAGAGAAAAAAGCTGCCGAGGCGGAAAAAAGAGGCATTTTAAGTATGATATTTACATACGTGCAAAGAGGAAAAAGCACAATAGAAGAAGGTGCCAAAGATGCCGACATGTCACAGAGTGAGTTTATAAAGGCAATGACTGCCGCCGGATATAAGCTGCCGGAGGGCACAAAAAAGTAAAATTAAATAGGAAGGCTTAGGTAATAATGCTATATAATAAAAATATTGTGCATGAAATAATAATATCGAATTTTGAACAGCAGATTGAGGATAAAGTGTCTGATTATGTAATAGATCTGGATGCTTTTATGCTGGAATAGATATTTGAACAGATAATTGATTACGTATGTGTAGATTACATCGAGAGTATAGAAGTTGAAGAGTATCATGTGCAAAACCGTGATGAAATCGATACGATAACTGGAATATTGAGAGTTATCGTATTACTGGAAGGATATGTACATTGGGATGGTGAGGATGAATTTGTTGAAGATCAGAGTGCTATCATAAATTTCAGTTTTACATTTGCAAATGATAATAATGAGTATGTAGATTTTGAATTAAAAGTGATATAAATTGGATTAAATAATCTGAGATGATAAGGAGACCGGCAGAGATGCCGGTCTTTTGTGATATATATTGCAAATATGTTAAAATATCTGCGTTTGGGTGTGCTGGATAGAAAAAATGTTTTGATGATTTCACATGGAAATGGTACTTTTGATATTCAATACTGTGCGATTTATATAAAAGATATGCAGGATAGTACTTTATAGCTATGCAAATTTAATATGAAGTGGTATACTCTAAATATATCATATTGTAATTATGTCGAATTCTGTAAAAAAGTTGTAATATATTACGGAATGTGATAGAATCTAATAGATTGTGTAGAATTATGATAAAGGATATGAAAACAAGAATCAGTAAACTGAATATAGACTTTGACTTTGAAGCTTATTGGGAAATCATATATCTCATATTACTGGCATTCTTTGTCGGTATGAGATTCCTGCTGTCTACTATGTTTACGATATACTGGCCTAAATACTTTTACCGGACTCTTACGGTAATAGGCGTGGTGCTCGTTCTTTTGCATCTTATGATGGCAAAGGATATAAGCAAAAAAGAAATTGCGGCGATGCTGGTTGTGACGTTTGTGTTTATGATGTCACATTATGTGTCTAGATATGATTTCCTGGTGGATCTGCTGATACTCATACTCGGAGCGTATAGGGTTAATTTCAGAAATATATTGAAGACTTATATAGCGGTGTGGTCGGTACTGTTAGTGGTCACTATAATAGGGGCGATGATGGGGCTGGCGGAGAATTTGGTGTATTATCAGGGTGAAAGCGGCGAAAGAGTCCGAATGGCGCTTGGTATCTGTTATCCTACTGATTTGGCAGCGTATGTGGCATTTTTGATGTTTGCGTATGTGTGCGTCAGGGATGAGTATATTACTTATCTGGAGATTGGAGTGATGGCTGCGCTGGCGGGAGCGGTGTATTATGTTACGGATGCTAGGACTGATTTTGTAGTGATGATATTCATGATTCTAATAGTTCTTCTTACTAAAAAGAAAATATTATATAATGAAAAAATGCTTGAAAAGGATGCCGTAGAGAAAATGATTTATGCTGTGCCGATAATTACATGTAGCATATCATTGTGGATTACATCAATTTTTGATTATGGAAATGATATATTGTTTAAATTAAATGAAGGATTTGCATCAAGCCGATTATCTTTGGGAAAACAGGCAATTGATGAATATGGAATTAGTTTATTCGGACAACATGTATATGAAAAAGGATATGGTGGAACAACAGAATTGACTGGAACGTATTTTTTTATGGATTCATCATATATATCAATTTTTATCAAGTATGGTGCGTTATTTGGTTTGCTAATAGTTACATTGAATATTAAATTATTGAAAGACGGATATAAGGAGAAATGGGGATTATTTTGTGTTTCTATTATATTGATCTGCACTCAAAGTATGATGGAACATCATATGATACAATATTGGTATAATCCATTTATTATATGTTTTTTTTGCGATATGAATAACGATATAAGAATGAAAATAGGAAAAATGAATAGTAAGATTCTAAATTTGAATCAAAATATATAAAAGCATAGAAAATAATAAAAATATTTACGGATGTCAGATTCTGGAAATTTGAAACTTAAGGATGAATAAATATGAAACATAAAAAGGAAGTACAACATGTGTACCTTATAGGGGCAAAGTCTATAGGAGCATATGGTGGATATGAAACATTTGTATATAAATTGACAGAGTACCATCAAAATAAAGAAAATATTAAATATCATGTCGCATGTAAAGCAAATGGTGATGGATATATGGATGAGTCGAAATATAGGGATGTAAAAAAAATTAGTGATCATAAGTTTGAGTTTCATAACGCAGATTGCTTGAAAATTGATGTTCCACAGATTGGTCCTGCACAGGCAATATATTACGATGTGATTGCATTGAAAGCTTGTTGTGCGCATATTAGAAAATATAATATTGAGCATCCGATTGTTTATATAATGGCATGTCGAATTGGACCGTTTGCAAGATTTTTTTATGATAAAATACATAAACTCGGAGGTAAAGTATATTTGAATCCAGATGGACATGAGTGGTTAAGGGCTAAGTGGTCTGCTCCGGTAAGAAAATATTGGAAAGCCTCAGAAAAAATGATGGTTAAATATTGCGATTTGGTTATTTGCGATTCAATGAATATAGAAAAATATATACACGAAAGTTATGATGGCAAAGGAATTAGTGGGAAAAATCCGAAAACAACATTTATTGCGTATGGGGCAGATCTTAGTTTGAGTAAATTAGCTGATGATTCTCATGAACTTGTAAATTGGTATAATAAAAATGGATTGAATAAAAAAGAGTATTATCTTGTTGTAGGACGTTTTGTCCCAGAAAATTCATTTGAAATTATGATTCGTGAATTTATGAAAAGTAACAGCAAAAAGGATTTTGCTATTATTACAAATGTAAATGACAAGTTTTTAAATGAATTAGAAGATAAGTTACATTTTAAAAGGGATAAGCGAATTAAATTTGTGGGAACAGTTTATAATCAGGAATTACTAAAAAAAATAAGAGAAAATGCATATGCTTATTTTCATGGTCATACAGTGGGAGGAACAAATCCAAGTTTGATAGAAGCTTTAGGAAGTACAGATCTTAATCTGTTAATTGATGTGGATTTTAATAAAGAAGTTGCTGAAGATTGTGCTTTGTATTGGAATTCTGAAGATGGAAATTTGGCTAATCTTATCAATAGGGCAGACGAGATGGAAACAGAAAAAATAATCGAATTAGGAAAAAAAGCAAAAAAAAGAGTTTCAGAAGAATATACATGGGATAAGATATGCCGACAGTATGAGGATGTATTTATTAAGTGATTAGCGAGAAAAATAAATGAGGTTAAAAGAGATATTTAAAAAACAAGGCGGCATGAATTTAATTAAACAATATTGGAAGGGCGGTGCGTTATTTACAGCACTTTGTGAATTCTTGATTCTTGGGAAAGATAGAAAATCGCTTGAAATATTGAGTAATGCAGCAACTTTGAAAATAAAACAAAGACTTGAAAAAAAATCTATAAATAAAATAGAACAACTAAATGAAGCATATTGTGAGCAGAAAATAGAAACAGAAAGAAAAGTATGGATTTGTTGGTTCCAAGGAATTGAAAATGCTCCAGATATTGTAAAAAAATGTGTTGATTCTATAAAAAGTAATATAAAAGATAGAAAAATTGTAGTAATAACCTATGAGAATTATAAACAATATGTGAGTTTCCCTTATGAAATACAGAAAAAAATTGATTGTGGTAAAATAAAAGGGGCTCATATGAGCGATTTGTTACGATTAGAGTTACTTCAAAGATATGGGGGGACTTGGATTGATGCTACTGTGTTTTGCAGTTCGGACAATATCCCTAAATATATGTTAGATAGTGATTTATTTTTATTTCAGCGGTTAAAACCAGGAAGAGATGGGCAACCAATTA
>OGNR01000707.1_pt1 | contig 17178 bp, 6 predicted proteins | sample 1573501 | NCBI WGS metagenome assembly OGNR01 (sample SAMEA2581918, study PRJEB24529) | metagenome | biome: Human gut stool | place: China | collected 2011 | reverse complement strand
AGAATTATATTTAATTATCTATAATCTCAACTGAATTCAGTTTCAAAAAAGATTTCCCAAGACAAAAAGTAATTCAATATGTGGTTTGTTTACAAAAGCATATTTGCAGAAAGGCGTTATATGAGTTATAGTACAAGAAAAAGGACTTCTGATGATATTATCGTCAAAGAATTCTGGAGAAATAATGAAAGATTTGCTGACCTTTTTAATGCGGTATTATTCAAGGGTAAATGTGTGATTAAGGCAGAAAATCTGCAGGAGATAGATACAGATGTATCGGGAACAATCAGAGTTCAGGAATATAAGGAAACATTAAAGAGAGCCAGAGATGTTGTCAAGAAATACTATAATGGTGTAGAATTTAATATATTAGGATTAGAGATGCAGGAAAAAGTTCATCTGGCTATGCCCTTAAGAACAATGGTATATGATGCGCTTGGATATATCAAGGAATATAATGAATTCAAGAGCAATAACACTAAGAATAGTATTAAGAAAAAGCGTAAAGCTTACACTGATGATAAAGATAAGGCGGATAATAAAACTAATACTGAATATAAGAGCAATAATAAAGCAGAAAGTTATAGAACCAGTGAAGACAGAGATAGTGGCGTACAGGAAGGAAGACTTGAAGGCAGACGCGAGGGCAGACTTGAAGGAAAGCGCGAAGGCATAATTGAGGGACAGCTCAAAGGTCAGGAAGAGGCGCGATTAGACAGCATAAAAACTATTATGAGAAAGCTGAACCAGACTGTTGATGAAGCTATGGATACACTTGACATAGAAGAAAAAGACAGGGCAAAGTATCGTGAGTTAATTAATTCTTAATTGATGGCAACATATTTACTAAAAAATATATAGTAACGGAGTACGAAAGGCCAGAAGTATACAGCTAATGAAGAACTTAAGACCTGTAGAATATCAAACAAAGAAAAAATATAGTATAATAAATACTTAGGCATATGTATGTGATTGCAATACACATACATATGCCTTTTTTGTTATAAAAAACTAGATATTGAGGTGCCAGGAACAACTCAGGTACAGAAGTATAAGGAAATATTAAAAAATTCAATTAAATTTTATAAATAGATTGACAATTTTATAAATAAAGAATAAACTTATATATGTATAATATATATATATATATAGGTATATAAAGAGTATATCATATAATATTATAGTTTATGGAGAAATGCGTATGAAGAAGAAATTTATTATTCCACTGTCGGTTGCTGCTATGACATTGGTGTCAGTAACAGCAGTATCGGCAGCACAGGAACCAGCAGTTCAGCCTCAGTATGGGGTTGTGTCAGACTATGAGATGGTTGGGGCATCAGAGAGTGCTACATATGGTCAGTTTAAGTACTCTGTTAATTCTAAAAATGAAGCGATTATCGAAGGACTTTCTGATGAAGCAGCAGCCCAGTCAGATGTTCATCTTATTATTCCAGCTAAGATTAATGGGTATAATGTAACAGAAATAGAGAATTCAGCATTTAAGGATAATGTTAACATTAAGAGTGTTACATTTAGCGAAGGTCTTAAGAAAATTGGAGGAGCAGCATTTTCAGGATGTGTCAATCTTACTGGTACAGTAACTTTGCCATCAACTTTAACATCAATTAATTATGACTGGGGTAATAATGGCGGAGCATTCAGTGGAACATCTATCTCTAAAGTTGTATTTAAAGATGGAACAGATAAACTTACAGTCGACAGATATGCATTTTCTAGCTGTAAGTCATTAACAGAAGTTAGTTTACCATCAAATATTTCAAATGTAGGTCCATACACATTTGATGGTGACAGCAGCCTTGAAAAAGTTACATTTAAAGATGGCTCTTACGAATTAACTATCAGTGATAATGCATTTAGAAAAACAGCAGTAAAAAATGTTACATTTCCTAAAAATACTATCGAGATAGGAGCAGGAGCATTTGATAGTGTTGTTGAATTAACTAGCATAACACTTAATGAGGGGTTAAAAACTATAGGTTCAGGAGCATTTGAAGGTTGTAATAATCTTAGTGGTAAGTTAGTTATACCATCAACAGTTGAAACTATAGGTAGTTCTTATTATGAAGGAGCTTTTGAAAGAACATCAATTACTTCAGTGGAATTCAAGGATAGTAGCACAGGCACATTATTAAGCATATATGATAATACATTCAAGGATTGTAAGATGCTTGAGAGTGTATCTTTACCAAACAGAGTTAAGAATATAGCTTCCAGAGCCTTTGCTAATGATACTAACTTATCAAGTGTTGAATTCAAAGAGGTACCAGCTAATTTAACTATAGGTGACTCAGCATTCTATAACACAGCTATTAAGGAAGTAAAGCTGCCATCAAAGACAACATCATTAGGAAGCTATGCTTTTAAAGATTGTGCCAGTCTTGAAATGCTTGAGCTCAACGAAGGTCTTACAAGTATAGGACAAGGAGCTTTTTCTAATTGTACTTCTTTAGGTGGAGTAATTAATATTCCATCAACAGTAACTACAATAGGAACAAATTATGGAGATGGTGTATTTGATAATACAGATATATTTGGCGTTGTTATAGCGGACGGTAATGCTGGAATATCAATCGGATACAATGCATTTGGTGATTGTAAGAAGCTTGCATATGCAGACCTTTCTAACAGAGTAACAGGTATATATGGAAGAGCATTCCAGAATGACACAGCTTTACAGTGGGTTAAGATTAAGAAAGATAATTATGATGTAACCATGGCATCAGATGCATTCCTTAATGCGACATCATTAGAAAAGATATCTATTCCTAAGAGAACAAAAATGGATGGTAATCCATTCAATAGCTGTACAAGTTTAAAGAATGTATATTATTCTGGTTCAGAGAATGATTATAAGAATTATGTTACTATTGATTTAGATGGTGATTATAATAAAGAATACAAGAATGCAACTCTTACATACAACTACACAGCATACGACACATGGGCAGTACCAAAGGAACCAGATAAGTCTTTAAACGGACTTGCCCAGGATGAAAATGGTGTATGGAAGAATTATAAAGATGGTAAGGTTGATACAGAGTACACAGGTTTAGTAGATTATAATGGTACATGGATCTATGTTGAAGCAGGTGAAGTAAACTGGGGATATACAGGTCTTGTAGATTATAATGGAATGTGGTTCTACGTATCAGGTGGTGTAATAGACTGGAATTATGAAGGCATAGCTGATTATGCTGGCAACTGGTTCTATGTAACAGGAGGTATGATTAACTGGGATTATACAGGACTTACATGCTATTCGGGTGCATGGTTCTATGTATCAGGTGGTGTGTTAGACTGGAGTTATACAGGTCTTGCATACTATAACGGAATATGGTTCTATGTATCAGGCGGCATGGTAGACTGGAGCTATTCAGGTCTTGTATATTACAATGGAGCATGGTTTGCTGTATCAGGTGGAACAATCAACTGGTCAACAACACTCGTAGAATATAACGGAATGTGGTTCTACGTATCAGGCGGTATGGTAGACTGGGATTACACAGGAACATATGTGTTCTATGGTAATACATTTAATATCGTTGGCGGTGTTGTAGTGTGGTAGTTGCGAATTAATGTATTCTATAATCGCAGCATTTTAGCTATGATTACCAGAGCGTATTGATATTATGATAATATGATACCGGAGTTAAAAGGTCTAATCCCACATGAGTCTGCTCATAAGTGTCTGAAAGACCTTGGACCCACAGCATCATATATATAATGAAAATATAACTGGCATATGTATGTGATAATTACGCATACATATGTCAGTTTTGTTATAAACAATAACATAGAGTTTGTTTTGCTTTCTTTTCTTGTATGTGCTAATCTATTATTATATGGATTATGCGAAAGGAGTACGTTTCATATGAAAAAATTGTTGAAAAATACGATTGCGGCTGTGGCTGTTATACTTGGTATCGGCTTGGGACTGGGTATAGGACAGAAGAATTATGTGCAGGCAGCGCAGGATACTTATTCATTAAGTATGGCTGAAGATAATAAGTGGTATTATTATAAGAATGGAGTTGTAGATACGGGCTATACAGGACTTGCATACAATGATTATGGCTGGTTCTATGTAAAAGATGGAACAATAGACTGGGGCTATACAGGACTTGCATATAATGAAAACGGCTGGTTTTATGTAAACGGAGGAATATTAGACTGGAGTTATACAGGACTTGCATATAATGAAAATGGCTGGTTTTATGTAAACGGAGGAATATTAGACTGGAGTTATACAGGACTTGCAAGTAATGAAAACGGCTGGTTCTATATAAACGGAGGAATACTTGACTGGAGTTATACAGGACTTGCAAGCAATGATTATGGCTGGTTCTATGTAAGCGGAGGTATGCTTGACTGGGGCTACACAGGAATGGCTTATAATGATTATGGCTGGTGGTATGTGGTTGATGGTACACTTGACTATACATATACAGGCTTTGGAGTTAATGAATATGGTTCATGGCTGTATTGTGATGGACGTATCAGATTTGACTATACTGGTAATGCAAGAAGAGGAACAACTATATATGTAATAGAAGCAGGCCGTGTTACACAGACAATAGAAATGCAATTAAATCTTAGTACTGATAGTGAGTATTATAAGTATGAATATGCATATAAAACAGGTGATACTTCAGTATTGGAAACAGATAGTGAAAAGGCATTTTATGATGGTTTATCATCATATCTGGATGCAGCATATGCATACGCAACACCTTATGAGCAGGAGTTAGCTGTACATAATTATATGGTTCTTAATTCAGAGTATGATTATTATAATTATATAAATGGTACAATCCCATACGTATCCCATACGGCAGAAGGAATATTTGTGAACAGGACAGCGGTGTGTGATGGATATTCAAGTGCATTTAAGTTATGTATGGATATATTAGGAATTCCTTGCGAGATTATCACGGGTGAAGGCGATGGCGCAGCACATGCATGGAATGCAGTTATGCTTGATGGAGAATGGTATATGGTTGATGTTACATGGGATGACCCTGTACCAGATAATCCGGGCGTTGTAAATTATGATTACTTTAATATCACTGATGAAAAGATGAGAAGAGACCATTCATATACAAGTGATATAAATGCTAATGGAACAAAGTATAATTATTACGCACAGCAGGAAAATTATTTCACTAATACAACAGATTATTATGAATACCTTAATAAAAAGCTGTCAGAGGCATTAGAGTCAGGCGTAGAAAATGCAACTGTTGTAATATATGTAGAAAGTCTGGATGCACCAATAGATAATGAATTCAGAAGTGCTTATACGGATTATAGTAAGGTAACAGTCAAGCATCATTCATTGGGAACAAGCAGCAGCTATGGTTCTTATGTAATGAGGATTACATGGAGAATAAGCTAAGTGATTTACAGGTTAAAAATGCAGCATTGGAGAAACAACGGATGAGTAACAGATTAGTATTTCTTGATGACTTAAAAGGATTGTGTATATTATTAGTCGTTTTCTGTCATTTTGTTCTGCTGCCGGCAGATTCGGTGGCAGGCAATATAATTATGAGCATATGCTGGGTTGCTGTGCCATGCTTTATTATGACAACAGGATATCTTTTACATAAGAAAGAAACATTTGACTGGAAAAGATATTTCACAAGGCTTGTAACTACATACATAGTGTTCGTAGTATGGAGATTAATATATATGTGTGTTCAAAGTAACATATATGGCGAAACACATACTGTAAGCGAATATATAAGAGCAACATTATTTGCGGCGGATATAAATGGTGTAGACTTCGGGGCGCTGTGGTATATGAAGGCATATATTGTAATCTATCTTATATATCCGGTTACATGGTTTCTGTTCAGACACGATGGCAGGAAGTTTGCACTTGGTATGCTTATAGTAAGCTTCATAGGAGATATAGGCGTTGGTGCAGTTAATATATTGTTATCATATTTTGGCAGCTTTGATATAAGTTCGGTGAGTACACTTGTTCCATATACGAATTGTGCTTTTATGCTTACATATTTTCTTATAGGTGCATTTATGCATGAATACAGGGACGATATTAAAAACAAGATTAACAGATATATTCCGGTTATTTTGTTTGTTGTGGGAGTGCTGCTTATTGTTCTTGAAAAGTATATAGAAACGAAAACAATGAGCTGGAATAACATATATCTTAATAATGGATATAAAAGAATATCGGTTATGCTTGCATCAATAGGGCTGTTTATGTGTTTTAATTATTACAGTTCTAATAAGGAAAATGTGTTTGGAAAATATGTAGGACAGTGTACAATGGGAGTATATTATATACATTATATTCTACTGATATTGTGTGTGAAATATATATATCCATATATCAATATAGAAAATTATTCACTGGCAGCTAATCTTATAAAAACTGTTGTAATGACTGCTGTGTGTATGGTGATAACTTGTATAGTAAGAAGAATTCCATTATTAAAGAAAATGGTTATGTAAATGCAGGTTTGTGTTTTTTGCTTTATTATTAAAAGTACTGGATATATAACATTTAAAGTATTATACTTATAGCGGTATTCTTAGTGGTTAAACACTTTGAAGATAAAGCAGCAAGGCATATTATGATTTAGGAAATTGTAAGAATTGCATAGCAATGTATCAATATGGGTATATCAGTTGGGAATATAATTCCTTTTAACTCTGATATAATTATACGCATTGTGAGAAAAAAAGGAGGAAATATGATAAGGGATAAGTTCTTAAAGAACAAAAGAATTAAGAAATTGCTTGCATCAATGGCTGTATTTGTCAGTGCGGTGTGTGTAAGTACAGCAGTGTCTGGTTTTACCACACAGGTTTATGCAGAGGCAACTATTGGTACTAACATTTCAGTAAAGACATCAGATAATAATTATATAAGATGGGCAACACCTGTTAAGGCATATCTTGTCAATATTGGTGATGGAAATCTTATGAGAGTACAGTCTGATGGTTCTAATGTTTATGTAGAATATTATAATTCAGAATTACAAGTTACGGATTATAAGCAGATTCCTACAGAACTTTCTGAGTTTGGTGGATTTTATGATGGTGCAGATGCTTATTATATAGTAAGCGGACAGAGTAATCCATCAGAGTCAGCAGATGTAGAATGTTTCAGAATAACTAAGTACGATAAGTCATGGAACAGAATTACATCTACTGGTTTATATAATTGCAACACAGTTGGACCATTTCATGCTGGAAGCCTAAGAATGACAGAATCAGATGGATATCTGTTCATAAGAACAAGCCATACTATGTATAAGTCATCAGATGGTTATAATCATCAGGCAAATGTAACGATACAGGTTGATGAGAAGAATATGAATATTACGGATTCATTTACTAAGGTTATGAATTCTGCGTATGGTTATGTAAGCCATTCATTTAATCAGTTTATTAAAACAGATGGTAATCATCTTGTTGCTGTAGACCATGGCGATGCTTATCCAAGAAGTATAGCACTTATAGAGTATCCAACAGATTTTACTACTGGTCAGTTTATTTCCAATATGGACTATTGGGGAGATAATTGCAAGTGTACATCTTTACTTAATATAGCTGGTACTACAGGTGATAATACAACTAATGCATCAGTTGGTGGTTTTGAAGTGACAGACAGCGCATATATAGTTGCAGCTTCTTCTATAGACCAGGATAATAATGGTAAACTCAGAAATATATGCATACTTTCAAAGTCTAAAGCCGATGGAAATACTAAGATAAACTGGATTACAGATTATACAGGTGATGATTATTCAGCAACAACACCACATCTTGTTAAGATGGCTGATAACAGATACTTAGTTCTCTGGTGCAAGAGAAGCGATAGAGAGGGTACTGTATATTATACATTTGTAGATAATAATGGTAATCAGACTGATAAGATAAGAACTATGACGGGTAAGCTGTCACAGTGCGAGCCAGTTATGTATGGTGATATGGCTATATGGTATACAAGCGATGAGGATAGTGTAAGTTTTCATGGTATATTCAAGGATGGTTCAGCTTATGGAACAGAAAGAGGTCTGCTGCAGGAAGCTGATGGAACATGGAAGTACTATGTTAATGATGAAGTTGATTATGATTATACAGGACTTGCCAACAATGAATATGGCTGGTTTTACGTTAAAAATGGCGTATTAGACTGGAGCTACACAGGACTTGCCCAGAATGAGTATGGCTGGTTTTATGTTAACAATGGTGTATTAGACTGGAGCTATACAGGACTTGCCCAGAACGAATATGGCTGGTTCTATGTTAACAATGGTGTATTAGATTGGAGTTATACAGGGCTTGCAGAATATGCAGGAAACTGGTTTTATGTTTCAGGTGGCATATTAGACTGGGGTTATACAGGGCTTGCAGAATATGCAGGAAACTGGTTCTATGTTTCAGGTGGCATAGTTAACTGGAACTATACAGGACTTGCAGAGTATGCAGGAAACTGGTTCTATGTTTCAGGTGGTATAGTTGACTGGAGTTATACAGGAACTGCAAGTAATGAATACGGTACATTTTATATAAAGAAAGGTGTACTCGATTGGAGTTATACAGGACTTGTATATAGTAAAGATGGCACAGCTTATATAGTGAATGGCATTCTTGATAAGGACTATACAGGTGTAGTAGAGGATAGTGCAGGTGTTCTCTGGTATGTTGAAAATGGTATGGTTAATAAAGAATATAATGGTTATGTAAAGAGTGATGATGTTACATATAAAGTAATAAATGGTATTGCAGTTAAGCATAATCATTTATATACATCTGAAGTAACTAAAAAGGCAACATGTACTGAGGATGGTGAAAAGACATATACATGCTCAATATGTAATGATACTTACACAGAATCTATAGAAAAGACAGGTCATAAGTATGTAGATACAGTAGTTGAGCCAACAGATACAGAAAAAGGTTATACAGAGCACACATGCTCAGTATGTGGAGATACATACAGGGATAATTACACTGATGTAATAGTTCCGGAATATGAAGACGTAGATATTACAGAGGATAACTGGAAGGATTACTTATATGTATATGAATGTATAGTACCTGAATATGATGCTGATGGTATAGCTAATCTTACATATTACTGCAGATTAGCTGTAAAGCCAGAGATAATGGAAAAACTTAACCCAGGGGAATATACTACAATAACATATGACATTAATTGCTTTGTTAATAGGAATTCAACTATATCATATGATTTTTCATCAGGTGAGGAAGAGTATATTGTAGATGAAGGCTGGACTAAGAAGAGAAATTTATTGGGTTCAATAGAAAATGAAACAGGAAAAATCAATATTGGCGGTTCTAACTCTGATTATAGCTATATATATCATACATACAAGGATGTAGATGATAAGGCTATGTCAGGTGATATTACTATGAACACAGTAAATACCTATATCCTGGAAATGGCTAGTGTAACAGGAAAGTTATCAGTAAGAAGCAACTAATTATATTAAGTGGTTTATTACAATATAAGAAGTTACAGCTCAAGTTAAGAACGTATGATATTCATAATCTGCGTGAAAATATAATATAGTATAAAGATATATAATACAAATATTAAAAATACGTCAGAATGGTATAAAAGCTGATTTCTGGCGTATTTTTTGTTTACTTAATTGTTTATATATAATATACTATATCTAAAATTAGATTTACTTGTAACCGTGAACAGTATATATAATTATATTTGAACAAAATATGATAAAGTAATACACGCAATATTACAATCAGGTAAGATTATGTGTAATATTTGCCGATATAATATATGATAGGGCTTTAAATTTGTGAACCGCATAATATTATGATGTTGGGGTGAAAGCCACAACTATGAGCAGGTGTATGTGGGTGAATGACCTTGTGACCCTGGTATCATATATTGGGATACAAAAAGACAAGTATATATTAATCATAATACGAAAAGGAGGAAGTATATGGAAAGAAACTATTTCAAAAGAATAGCTTCGGCATTTTTAAGTGTAATGCTTGTGCTTACATCAGTAAGTATAGCACCGGCTGCACAGGTGTCTGATACAGTGCAGACACAGAGTGTATCAACCCGCAAATACGCTAACATAGTTGTATTTGTAGATTTTAAGGATACAACACATGAACACGAAAAAACTGAACTAGGGAAGTGTTATAAGGAAGACCCTAAAATCACAGAATATTTCGAGGGGGATGAGGAGCACCAAAGAGCGCTTAAGCAGTATGTTTCTAACATTTCTTATGGGCAGCTTAATGTCCAGAATATTATTCCACAGTATGACAGTGAGAATAATAAGATAGAACCATATGTGTTAAGCAATGACGTATCATATTATGGGGACAGGACTGTTGGAACTTCAGGACCAGCCCTCGGAGATACAAGAATGGTTAAGGAGATTTCTGAATTACTTGCTAAAGACAGCAGATTTCCTAAGGATGCAATAGTAGATTATGATGGTGATGGATGTGTTGATAATCTTATGATTGTAACAGCCTGTGAAAAGGGTAATTCTAATTCACAGATGTATGGACATAAGTCAACATATGCAGGAACAGATGAGATTAATTCCAAGAAAATAGGCAGTTATACGGTTATTCCAGAGGGTTTAGCATACTTCGGATTAAGTGAAACCGGCGTTGTCATACATGAATTTATGCATACGCTTGGATATCCAGACCTTTATGTTAATACTAATGTTTCTGGTGTTGTACCGGTAGGCCAGTGGGATATTATGGCGATGGAATGCAAGTTCATCCAGTATCCTCTGGCATATTTCAGGTCAGCTTATTCAGGCTGGTTTGATATACCGACAGTAACAGAGTCAAAGAAGAATTGTTCAATATATGCAGCTTCTTCTACAACATTTGATACAAGAAATAATCAGGCGGTTATATTAAGAACAGATTATTCATCTAATGAATTCTTTGTTGTTGAATACAGAAAACAGAAGGCTAAATATGATGTTGCTTCTTATGATGATAAGTCATACGAGGGCAAGATATATGGTTCAGGACTTATCATATATAGAATAAACGCCTCTCTTATCGGTGGTAATATGTATGGTCCTCCATATAAGGCATATGTATTCAGGCCAGGTGATTCTATACTTAATGGCTATGAAAAGGCAGATTATACTAACTTAGATAAATCATTCTTATCAGCGGAAAGCGGCCGTACATCTTATGGAACACATGATAAGAATGCAGGTATAGCTGACAATGCTATTACATATTCAGATGGAACTAACAGCGGAATTGTTATAGAAAATGTAGGCAGTGCTTCTGGCGACACAATAACATTTGATATATCATTTGCAGATGACGGACAGGAAGGTCGCTGGATAACAGAAAGTACGGATACACTTGGACTTTCGCTTAGTGATATAGAAACATATACAGATAGTGAACAGAATAAATATTTTATAGCCAATATAGGTGATGGCTATGGTTATGCGACAAATGATACAGTATTATTTAAGTATAGTGATGGAGCATGGAGTAAGATTACAGACGGACCTAAGGCTGTTAATGATGGAAAGTCTATAGTTACTTACAATGGTGACGTGTATATTTCATATCTTGATACTAATTTTTATGCACGTGTAGATAAGTGGAATGGAAGTAGTTGGCAGAATATATATAAAGCCTCAGGTTATTCTGATAATGTATCACTTGTTGCAGGTTCTGAAGGCATATATTTTTCATATACAAGTCAGGATAACAGCAATATTTATGCATATAAGTATGATGGAAATACATTAAAGAATTTATCTGATAATATATTAGCAGGAGCAGTAAGTAGTATGCCGGCTAATGCTGCTATATCTGTAGATGCTGATGAAAATATATTTGTTGAATACAGAGATACAGCTAATAAGAGTAATATATATATTAAAAAATATAATCAAATTGATAACAGTTGGAATGCTGTATTAAATGGTTCAATACAGGCTAATGAGGTTGTATTAAGTAATAATAATGGAAAGCTTTATTTGTTTAAGAAAGGAACTGCTTTCGATACAGTAAAAGACAGTTATCTATACAGCCTTGACTATGCCAACTCTGCTAAAGAGTGGACTCAGGTAGGGACTAATAGTATAACAGACAAGGGTGTTAATAACGCAAGTCTGTGCTTTGATGGTGATAATGTATATGTAGGAACTACTGCAAGTGATAACATTACATTTGTAAGTGGACTTGTCGATGGCGAGTGGCAGCAGCTTGGAACTAATGTATCTATTCAGGATATTAGTGGTCTTAATATAAGCTACGGTAATTCTAAGATATATGCGACATATCTTGACAGTGACACTGGTAAAGCAGTTGTTCGTTCTTATGAAGTAAAATCTGCTGATAAGCCGGAGCAGCCGGTAGAGGTTCCTATAACAGAGGTACAGCTTGGCAGAGAAGCACTTGATATGTATGAAGGAGATACTTTCAAGCTTACAGCAACAGTTCTTCCAGTTAATACAACAGACAGCAAGGACATAAGCTGGAGCAGCAACAATGAAGCAGTTGCAACAGTATCTGAGGATGGAACAGTAACAGCAAAGAGCGTAGGAACAGCTGTAATTACAGCAACAAGCACAAATGGAAAGACAGCAAGCTGTACAGTGACAGTAGAAAAGAAGCTTATACCAATCACAGAGGTAAGTCTTAGTGAGAGCGCAGTAGGAATAATAGAAGGAAATACACATAAGCTTACAGCAACAGTCCTTCCAGAGAATACAACAGATAGTAAGAGCATAAGTTGGAGCAGCAATAATGAAGCTGTAGCAACAGTATCTGAGGATGGAACAATAACAGCTAAGAGTGCCGGAACAGCAGTAATCACAGCAACAAGCTCAAACGGAAAAACAGCAGATTGTACAGTAACAGTAAGCAAGAAGGAAATACCAATCACAGAGGTACATCTTGATAAGAGCAGCGCAACGCTTACAGAGGGTGACTCAACAACTCTTGTAGCAACAGTTCTTCCAGAAAATACAACAGATGGAAAGAGCATCAAGTGGAGTAGCAGCAACGTGGCAGTAGCGACGGTAGACCTTATGGGAAAAGTAACAGCCAAGAGTGCCGGAACAGCCATAATCACAGCAACAAGTGAGAATGGAAAGACAGCAAGCTGTGCGATAACAGTGGAAAAGAAGCTTATACCAATCACAGAAGTAAGTCTTAGTGAGAGCGCAGTAGGAATAATAGAAGGAAACACACATAAGCTTACAGCAACAGTCCTTCCAGAGAACACAACAGACAGTAAGAGTGTAAGCTGGAGCAGTAACAATGAAGCAGTTGCAACAGTATCTGAGGATGGAACAATAACAGCCAAGAGTGCCGGAACAGCCGTAATCACAGCAACAAGCACAAACGGAAAGACCGCAGGCTGTACAGTAACAGTAAGCAAGAAAGAGATACCTATTGTAGATGTTGCACTTAACAGGACAAGCGCGACAATTACAGAAGGAGATATATTAAACTTAACAGCAACAGTACTTCCAGAGAATACAACAGAGTCTAAAAACATAGGCTGGAGTAGCAGCAACAACGATATAGCTACGGTTGACTCAACAGGAAAAGTAACAGCAAAGCAGGCTGGAACAGTTGTAATCACAGCAACAAGTTCAAACGGAAAGACCGCAAGCTGTACAATAACTGTAGAAAAGAAGGAAATACCTATCACAGAAGTTGTTCTTAATAAGACAAGTGCAGCTGTTGATGAGGGTGAAACAATAAAATTAATTGCTACTGTATATCCGGAAAATACAACTAATGGAAAGAGTATTAAATGGAACAGCAATAATAACACTGTAGTCACAGTTGACCTTATGGGAAATGTAACAGCCAAAAAAGCAGGAACAGCCATAATTACAGCAACAAGTGAAAATGGTGTCAGCGCAAGCTGTACAATAACAGTCAACAAGAGAGATACATATACAGGTTTAAGAGATGTTAATGGTGAGTTGACATATTTTAACAACGGCAATGTAGATACAACATACACAGGTCTTGTGGATTATGAAGATAGTACATATTATGTAAGAAATGGTGTTGTAGACATAACATACACAGGTTTTGCAGATTATGAGGATGACAGATATTATATAAGTGAAGGTGTTGTAGATACAGAATATACAGGTCTTGTTCAGGATGGCGATGACTGGTTATATGTTGAAAATGGCAAGGTTAATTCCGATTATACAGGACTTACTTATTACAATGATGTGTGGTTCTATATAACAAATGGAAAGATAAACTGGGGATATACAGGACTTGTATATTACAATGATATATGGTTCTATGTATCAGGCGGAATGATAGACTGGAATTATGCAGGACTTGTATATTACAACGATGTATGGTTTTATGTATCAGGCGGAATGATAGGCTGGGATTACACAGGTCTTGCATATTTTGCTGATACATGGTTCTATATCTCAAACGGAATGTTAGACTGGAATTATCTTGGACTTACATATTACAATGATATGTGGTTTGTTATTTCAGGAGGAACGATTAACTGGAGTTATATGGGACTTGTATATTATAATGATATATGGTTCTATGTATCAGGAGGTACAATTAACTGGGATTATGAAGGTCTTATATACTACAGGGATACATGGTTCTATGTATCTGGTGGCTGTGTCGACTGGACAACAGCAGTTATAGAGTATAAGGGAAATAAATTCTACATACAGGATGGCATGGTAGACTGGAACTTCTCAGGAACAATCGATTATAAAGGTTATACATACCACATTGTTGGCGGAATGGTAGTTTAAAGTATAATCTGTTAAGAAAAGAGGTATGATATGCACAGAAGAAAATTATTAAAAAAAGCATTGGCTGCATTTCTTGCAGTTAATCTTATAGTTACATCTTCATCAATGGCATTTGCCGGAAATAATGATAATAATAGTGCAGATGTGAATTATGAGAATGAAACAACCGATACAGGTTCACGTTATGTTGCAACAGGTTATAGGCAATTAGATGAAGAATATCAGATAATTCCAGATGTTCTCAGTAATGATAATTCTAGTATAGATGGAATGGACATTACAAAGGCAGCTACATATCCGGCTGCCTATAGAACAGAAAATCTTCCTGCTGTAAGAGACCAGGGAATATATGGTGTATGCTGGTCATTTTCAACAATATCATTAATAGAAACTAATCTTATAAAGAAAAATCTTGCTTCTAGTGATATTGATTTATCAGAATTACATCTTGTGAATTACACATATAACTGTGTTAATGACCCTTTGGGCGGACTTGAAGGCGATGTTAACAAGTTTGATACATCATATGGTTCTGTAATGCAGTATGGTGGCAATGTCGAGATGGCAGCTAACTCACTTCTTGACTGGGAAGGTGCTGTTAATGAGGATGTTGTTCCTTATACTATAGATTATATAAGACAGGTTGAAAATGAGCAGTTAAATGATTCACTTGCATATGGAAAAGATGTTGCACATGTACAGAATTTCTACAGAGTGAACATAACCAGCAGGGATGATGTCAAGAAAGCAGTTATGGATTATGGTGCTGTTTCAATATCATACTGGTCTGACCAGAGCAGTGACTGGAGTACAGATAATTACAATAGTTCTACTGCGGCGTACTATTGTCCAAATGCTTACACATCTAATCATGCCGTTACTATTGTAGGCTGGGATGATGATTATTCAGCAGATAATTTTGCAACAACACCAGATGGTAATGGTGCATGGATAGTAAGAAACAGTTGGGGCAGTTATTATGGTAAGGAAGGATATTTCTATCTTTCTTATTATGACAAGTCTATATATACAGTAGGTTATGCGCTTGAAGCAGAGCTTTCAAATAACTATGACAATAATTATCAGTATGATGGTGCAATGCTTTATGGATATATGGGATATGGTGGTTCTAATAAATATGCCAACATATTTGAAGCTAAAGCTAATCAGGATGGAAGTGAGAATATAAAGGCAGTTTCATTTATGACAGGACGTTCTACTAATCTTAATTATACAGTAAGTATATATACTAATCTTACAGATGAAACTAATCCTGAAAGTGGAACATTAGCAGCACAGAAAAGCGGAATAACAACATATGACGGAACATACACGGTTAATCTTGACAGTCCGGTAGAAATTAATGAAGGTAATAAGTTCTCAGTTGTTGTAGAAGTTAGGAATGCTTCAGGTAAAACATCATATTTGGCATATGAACGCAGTATGCAGTCAGGCAAGGTAGGATATTGGTGTACAGCTTCTGCTAAGGAAAATCAGAGTTTTGTAGCTAACCCATATGGATATTGGGAAGACTTTGGTAAGGCACGGTCATGCAATTTTATTATTAAAGCATTTACAGACAATGAAACACAGACACCAGTGGTTGAGGTTGAGAGTGTAAGCCTTAATAAGTCAGAAATGACATTAACAGAGGGCGAAAGTGAAACATTAGCTGCAACTGTTACACCTGAAAATGCAGAAAATAAGAGCATTATATGGAGTAGCAACAATGAAGCAGTAGCAACAGTAGATGCTAATGGAACAGTAATAGCAAAGAGAGCCGGAACAGCAGTAATCACAGCGACAAGCACAAACGGAAAGAGCGCAGGCTGTACAGTAACAGTAGAAAAGAAGCAGATACCAGTCACAGAAGTACGTCTTAGCGAAAGTACAGTTGGAATAGTAGAAGGAAGTACATATAAACTTACAGCGACAGTACTGCCAGAGAACACAACAGATAGTAAAAATGTAAGCTGGAGCAGTAATAATGAAGCAGTAGCAACAGTAGATGCTAATGGAAATGTAACAGCCAAGAGAGCCGGAACAGCAGTAATCACAGCGACAAGCACAAACGGAAAGAGCGCAGGCTGTACAGTAACAGTAGAAAAGAAGCAGATACCAGTCACAGAAGTACGTCTTAGCGAAAGTACAGTTGGAATAGTAGAAGGAAGTACATATAAACTTACAGCGACAGTACTGCCAGAGAACACAACAGATAGTAAAAATGTAAGCTGGAGCAGTAATAATGAAGCAGTAGCAACAGTAGATGCTAATGGAAATGTAACAGCCAAGAGAGCCGGAACAGCTGTAATAACAGCAACAAGCACAAACGGAAAGACAGCAGGCTGTACAG
>OGNR01000705.1_pt1 | contig 17213 bp, 26 predicted proteins | sample 1573501 | NCBI WGS metagenome assembly OGNR01 (sample SAMEA2581918, study PRJEB24529) | metagenome | biome: Human gut stool | place: China | collected 2011 | reverse complement strand
ATTAGAGTGGTATTTTCAGCAGATTTTAGACAGAGCCAAGGCTGAATGTAGAAAGAGAGGGATAGCATGGATCGCATAGAAGAAATGATACAGAACCTTGAACTGCTAAGAATGCATTTTGGCGATATCACAAAAACTTGTATGGCAAATGGAATCATAGATAGCACCATAAAAGCAATTGAAAAACTTGCTACCTATGAAAATGCCGAGAAACATGGATTGCCGGAACGCTATGAAGCCGAAGCGAAAGACACACCTACAGAAAAGCCACATACCAATGCAGACCGGATCAGAAGCATGACGGATGAGGAGTTGGCAGAAGTATTATTTGGAAGTTGCATAGAACACATGGGCGTAGAGGAATGTTCTCATCCTGAAGAGGCTTGCAAATCATGTGTTTTGGATTGGCTTAAGGCAGAAAGTGAGGAATAGAATGGAGAGATTAACAGAAAGGAATCCATCATGGATTGATGATGAAATGTGGGAAAGGGCATGTGAACCGGATTGCGAGGAAATAGATGCCGTATATCGGAAACTCAAAGACTACGAGGATGCCGAAGAGCAGGGATTACTTCTGCGGTTGCCGTGCAAGGTTGGAGATACTTTGTATAGGGTAAATAAAGGAGCGAAAGAGCCAGTTATTATGATGCGCGTTATACAGTTATATATCAAGCAGATTCATAAAGACAGAACTGTTATGAGAATTGATGCTATAAATGACGCTGATATGGGTGAGAGTTGCTATTTACCGTGCGACATTGGCGAAAGGATATTCCTTACCAGAGAGGAAGCCGAAGCCAAGCTGAAAGAAATGGAGAAAAAGGATGGAGAATAGATATTTATTCCGTGGAAAGCGGATCGATAACGGAAAATGGGTGGAAGGCGATTTAGTACATTCTGTTTACAAAATCAATGATGTTTGCGTTGGACAATATGGGAATGAAGTTGGCATGCATGAGGTTGACCCATCAACTATCTGCCAGTGCACCGGACTTAAGGATAAGAACGGTAAACTGATTTTGGAGAATGACATTCTTTCAGGGCATATCGATGATGAGTTTCCAGAAGATGAGACGAGAAAGCGTGTCGTGTGGCATGAAAACGGATGGTGTACGAATGAGCCGGGCTGTGATGACTACGAGGCACTGGATGATTTTGATTCAGAGAATTTTGAAGTGATCGGCAACGAGATTGACAACCCGGAATTGTTGGAGGTGCGGTTGTGAGTGAGAAAAAATTCCCAATTTTAGGAACAAATGAATCTATAGACTGGAATTTAATCGCACCGCATGAAAAACAGGCAATGGAAAATCATGGACAGACTTTGGAGAAATTAGCAAGTCGACATGGATTAAGCTGGTACGAGCTACTATGCGTGATGGCGGATAAGAAACTATTAGTGGATATTGAGTATGACAAGGAAAAAGATTACAAGAAACTATGCCGACAAGTGTTACTCTTGGAAGAAGTGAAACAGTATCGGGCAATCGGCACGCCGGAAGAATGCCGGGCGGCTGTGGAGAAACAGACAGCGAAGCGACCGAGAATTATGGGAAACGCAATGATTTGTCCATCATGCCCGAGATGCTTTAAAAGTGATAATTCCGCCTGTTGCCCAAGTTGCGGTCAAAAGCTGAAATGGGGGTATGAAGAATGAACGAAAAAATTAAGCCATGTCCGTTTTGTGACGGCGACTGTAAGATAAAAGCGGCAATAAAAGAATACATAGGATTTACAATATGGTGTGAATGCGAAGATTGCCATGCTCAAACAAGTGGATATTGTCCTGATATAAGAAAAGAAGATACCGCAATTGTAAACATTGATTCTTGCAGGAACAAAGCTGTAGAAGCGTGGAACAGGAGAGCGAACGATGAGATTGATTGATGCTGATGAATTAGAAGGACATATAAAAATTTTAGGAATTTGGGATGAGGTAGAAAATAAAGATGTATTTACTAATGATATTAAAGATGCAATTTTAAAATTAATAGATGCGCAACCGACCGCCTACGACCCGGACAAGGTTGTGGAGCAGTTGGAAAAGCTGAAAAGCCTTGTACCAGTAAATAGGGTACTCGATGATATTATAAATGATAAACCAAAGGAATTAGGAATGCTTATAGCCTATGAAAAGGCTATTAAGATTGTGAGAGGCGGTGGAGTAGATGCCTAAAGCAGTATTGGTTATGGATATGCCGGAATGTTGCGCCGATTGTCCTTGTAGTTTTTTTGAAAGAGACAATCCAATATTAAATTTAATATGTGGCGCGGCGCAAGAAGATGCATATAACGTTGGAAAGCCAGATTGGTGTCCGCTACGTGAACTGCCGGAGAAAAGAGATACTAATCATAATAAAAATCACTACATAAGTAACATTTGGGCAGATGCAAAGAGCGTTGGTTGGAACGCCTGCTTAAATAAGATTTTAGAAGGATGTGATAAAAAATGAGCAACACGGAAATAACAGCCCTAGAGACAATCAGAAAAGAAATACAGAAGCTTAGAGAAAAATATCAGACCAGAGCAGAAAAAGAACGTGAAAAGGTCAATGAGATTTTCGTGACGATCAAAGGCGAAAAGTGCTATTCAAATGACGACATATTCGGGTGGTACGAAGCTGGGTATATTAATTCCAGACAGTACGATAAATACCGGGACAAGCTTGAAGCGAAAAAGAAAGCCGCCGGAGAGGTTGATAATAAGACAAAAAGCGAAATGATTGTAAAAATTTTATCTGCCATGATCAGGAATTTAAGCGCAGAAATCGCAACGATTAAAGAGGAAGAAAGTGAGGATTAAATTTTATGAACAAAAAGGATGTTTTAGAAATTAAAAGAAGATTTAAAAAGGAAGCCTGTACATTCACTCGTATGTGCGGCTGCTATGTGGATGCAGACCGCAATAAAATCACAAAAATAGGTGAGACATTTTTAAATCTGGATGATGCAGAATATTATAAATATCTTGATATCGCGAAAAAAGCGTTATCCGGCACAATCGGAAACAATCTTTTAGAGCTGGAATTTCCACTTGCAGAGGAAGCTGCCGGCGGCAGACAGCAGTTTCTGATGGGACTGCGCGAAAGCAAACTGAAAAATGATGATCTGATGGATACTTTTTACGATATGATCATTGACAGTTACGATTATGTTGGGAATTATCTGATTCTGATTTTCCACGATGCCTACGATGTCATGACCAAAACTTCAGACAATGACAAATTAGATGAATCAGAAGAAGTTTACGAATATCTGCTGTGTGCAATCTGCCCGGTAAATCTGACAAAGCCGGTGCTTGGTTATCGTGAGGACGAAAACCGCATTGAATCACGAATCAGAGACTGGGTTGTCGGGATGCCAGATACAGGTTTTATTTTCCCAGCATTTACTGACCGAAGCACCGACATCCATTCTGTGCTGTTTTATAGTAAAAACACGAATGAGCCACACTCTGAATTTATGAAAGCAGGACTTGGTTGCGAGGCAAAAATGACAGCAGCAGAGAAAAAGAAAGTGTTCCAGAACATTTTAAATGATGTGCTGGGAGAAGATGATGCAGAAAATAATAAGATTTGCTTGGAAATACACAGCGTTTTGGACGATACCTTAATCGCAAATGGAAATGCTGATCAGGAGGAAGAATCACAGAAAGTCGAACTTACACAGGATATCCTTAAAAATTGTCTGGATGAAGTCGGACTTCCAAAGAATATGGCAGATTTGATTTTGAAAAGCCGTAGAGAACTGCTTCCTGTGGACACACTTGTATCAGAAGTTGTAGATAAAAAGGCTGTTGCAGAAGCAAATAAAATCAACTACATAGCAGATTTAAAAGAACTGTTGAAAGCCGCAGCAATTAAACTGGCAGAGACATTTTCAGACGAAGATGCACTTGTAAAAGAAATCAGAGAAAAGATTTGAAATAAATAAGATCAGAAAGGAGCCGAACCAGCGCGCATAAAGGGTACCCGGTTCCTGCAAAAAAATGATAAATGGAGAATTAATAGTAGATAACTTTGCCGGTGGTGGCGGTGCATCCACCGGGATAGAATTGGCAACCGGATACAGTGTTGACATTGCCATCAACCATGATCCAGAAGCTATTAAAATGCACAAGGCGAACCACCCGAACACTAAACATTACTGTGAGGATGTATGGCAGGTAGACCCGGTGAAAGCCTGTAATGGGCACCCAGTGGCACTTGCCTGGTTTAGCCCAGACTGCAAGCATTTTTCTAAGGCAAAGGGCGGAAAGCCGAAGGACAAGTTTATTCGCGGACTTGCATGGGTAGCCTGCCGGTGGGCGGGACTTGTTCGACCGAGAGTTATCATGCTTGAAAACGTGGAAGAATTTAAGACATGGGGACCGTTGAACAGAGGACACCATCCTATAAAAGCAAAACAGGGAAAAACATTTGAGAAATTTGTTCAGCAGCTTACAGATCTAGGATATGAGGTACAGTTCAAGGAGTTGGTAGCGGCAGATTATGGGGCACCGACCATGCGAAAGAGATTTTTCATGATCGCCCGGTGTGATGGCAAGCCGATTGTCTGGCCCGAGCCGACACACGCACCGGCAGACAGTGAAGAAGTCAAGAAAGGATTGCTCAAACCATATGTTGGAGCATACACACAGTTAGATTTTTCCTTGCCATGTCCGAGTATCTTCGATACTTCAGAAGAAATAAAAGAAAAATACGGAATCCGGGCAGTGAGACCACTGGCACAAAAGACAATGGACAGGATAGCAAGGGGATTAAAAAAATTCGTTCTGGATAATCCAGAGCCTTTTATCATTCAGTGTAATCATGGTGGTGAGCGTAGACCGAACGATATCCGGGAACCGATGCCAACCATTACAGGAAAACATGGTTACGGTGTGGTAGAACCTTACATGATTCCTATTGGATATGGTGAAAGAGACAGACAGGCACCCAGAGTACATGATGTAGAGAAACCATTGCCGACCATAGTTGGGAGTGGAAAACATTATCTGTGTGAGCCGTACATGGTGCAGATTGGGCAGACTGGATTTACAAAAGACCGAAGCAAGGATGTTAGAGAGCCGCTTACAACGATTGTGAGCAAAAATGAGCATTGTCTTATTAGTCCTACATTGATTCAGTACCATTCTGAAACTTCAAAAGATGGAGTAAGAGGACAGACTATAGAAGATCCAATCATGACAGTTGACAGCTCAAATAGATATGGACTGGTCACATCATTCCTGCATAAGTACTATGACGGAGGATATAAAGGTGCTGGGGAAACAGTAGAAAATCCGCTTCCGACAGTGACCGCATGGGATCATAACAGCGTTGTTACTGCGAATCTGATCCAGATGAACAACCACTGTGACGGAAAAGATATCAGACAGCCATTACCAACGATCACAGCCGGTGACGGACATTTTGGAGAGGTCAGAGCATTTCTGATTAAATACTATGGACAGGGAACAGGGCAGGATATCAAAGATCCGCTTGATACAGTTACAGCACAGGATCGCTTTGGATTAGTGACCATAAATGGGACAGACTATCAGATCGTAGATATTGGACTGCGGATGTTGGAACCGCGGGAATTGTATGGATGCCAGGGATTCCCAGACGATTACATAATCGACCATGACTATACAGGAAAGACATATCCGAGAAGCGAGCAGGTCAGAAGATGCGGTAATGCAGTGTGTCCGCCAATTCCAGCTGCATTGGTAAAGGCAAATCTGCCGGAAATGTGCATTGCAGAACGGATGCCGAACATGAGGATTGAACCAGAGCAGACCGGACAGCTCCGGTTTGCGTAGTTAAATTAGAATTTAACGGAGGTATCAGATATGAAGTACAGATTAACTACGCAGCATAATAAAAGTGATAGTGAGCAAAATGTAACAATTACAGAGTGTAAAGAAGCTGTTAAACAGACATATTTAGATAGTTGCAGAAAAGACTATTTTACTTTATTAGAGCGGTGCAGATGCGGAGAATGGGAAAGAATTATGTTCCAACTCGAGCAAGGAAACGTAGAAAAAGAGCTGGACTATATTTTAGACAAATAAACGGAACTATATCCAAAATGGAAATAGTTGAAAATTAGAATTTAGTGGAGGTAGAAGAGATGGGCGAATTAATTAAAAGACAGGATGCAATTAACGCAGTTATGCAAAATTACTGCTATGAATCTGACAGGATGACAGCATTACAAGAACTTCCTGTAATAACAGATGAAAAAATCAGAAACGAAGCAATTATAAACTATTCAGTTGCAGTGCTGGCAGAGGTTGCGGAACGTGCTAAACAGGAAGACGCACCGGCTTACGAAGGAGACAAGGAAGTAGATCAGTGGGTACGTTTATCAGATGTGAAAGAAGCAATCAATAAGTATTTAAACTGAAAGAGGGGTATGAAATGTCACGATGCATAACATATCAATCCGGTGGATTCACAAATTACGGAATCAGCTATCGGAAATACAGTCAGGAAGAATTGGAGGAAAGGAAAACTATGTGCACAATGGAATGGAAAGAGGTTGAACCAGAACAAAGTGATTGGGAAAAACAAGTAAACATAGTCGCTTATTACGGAAGTGTCACTATTGGAAGTATTGTTTACTGCGGTGATGAGATAGGATGGCAGTCCGTGATCGATGGTCGCATGGATTTCATGCAAGCAAAATCCTTAGAAGATGCAAAAAGGGAAATGATTGATATACTGGACAATCATTGTACTGATCAGATTAACTATTATGAGGAACTGCGAGAAAGCATTGAAGAATTAAACTGAACTTTAACGGAAAGAAGGTGAGACGAAATGAAGATTATTATAGGAATCATAATATATGCGTTCATCGGATGCGTATTTGCTGGATTTTTAGAGGATGATACTTCACCAAATGCGGATACACTGGCACAGATAGCATTCTGGCCGATATTACTGCTTATTATCATTGCAGGTATACTTTCCACGATTCCAATAACAATTGGACGAGTATTAAGAGCCATTTTTGATTTTTTCAGCATGAATCAATAGGAGATATACAAATGATTATAAAAAGGTGTGATAGATGTGGGAAAACCTATGATAAGAATTCGATTTATGAATTACATCCAAGAATTGGAATCAAAGAAATAACTTTAGGACTTGGAATTGTAACAGATTCAGGAGATTGTAAAAAAATATACGATTTATGCGATGATTGCGTGAAGGATTTTAAAAAGTGGATGAAAAACTCGGAGGGATGATGAACACAACAGAACATGGCGTAGAGGTTCGAAAAAAGATAAAAAAAGCAATTATCTGGTACATAGAACAGCATGGGTACGCACCTACCATTCGTGAAATCGGTGAAATGGTGGGATTAAGCAGCACATCCAGCGTTCATAATCATCTGATGAGAATGATTGATAATGGAGAACTGGAAACAGACGATAAAGTTGGAAGCCCAAGAGCTATCAGGGTGCCAGGATATAAACTTATGAAAAACTGAATACTGAAAATATTGCCGGCTGAAATATGCCGGTAAAAAAATACATATCAAAGAACGTATGTTCCGACCATATGTACGCAACTACAAACTAAAAAGAGCCTGTGCTGGTAACACAAGCCCTTTAGAAAGTGCTGTACACTTCCCTGAACAAGATGAGTATAGCATTTTCTACCCAGATCGTAAAGGGGGAATTGCTATGACAAAAGCAGAATTAATCAATGATGTAGTTTATGAGATGTCAGGATATCTGACATCGGAAGGAATTGACCGCCTTAAGACTGTGATCACTTTTAAGTTGGTCAACATTAATCTGACCACAACAGAGACGCTACCATCTACGGACGTGTACGACAACGAATGGATCATGAAGCGGTACATCATAGACCTCACAGCTACCGGCAGAAAGCAGAGCACGATTAAGCTTTACATCACAATCATTAAAAAATTTTTTACAGAAACAGGCTTGAATTATCACACCTGCACAGGGCAGGACGTGATGGATTATATCGCCACCAGACTGCATAAGGATAAAATCTCAAAGGCTTATGCTTCCACAATTCAAAAGTATATGAGCAGTTTCTTTGCGTGGGCGTATCGTAAGAAGCATATTGATGATGATGTATCCAGAGATATAGATAAAATCAGACAGCCGCAGAAGAGAAAAGAGCGTCTATCTGATGAAGAGATTGCCAGAGCATCCTTATCTATCGGTCATGATCTGCGATTAAATGCGTTGTTCGAGCTTATGCTGTCTGCTGGTCCTCGTGTCGGTGAGATCGTAAACCTTAATATTGACAACCTCGATTTTGCACGAAAGGAAATCCATATCTGGGGAGAGAAAACGTCACAGTGGCGCACCTGCTTTATGACCGAGCGCTGCAAACAGGCATTACAGCAGTATATCGGAAATCGCACGGAAGGCGCAGTGTTTATCGGTTTACGTGGCAGAGGACGGATGTGTAATAAGTCAATTGAGGATATGACAAAAGAGATCGCACTTGCTGGCGGTTGTAAATTCAGTGCTACGGTACATTCATTCCGCAAGACCTTTGCATCAAGGGAATATAGGCGGACAAAAGATGTGTTGTTTGTCTCAAAGAGATTAGGACATTCAAGCACTGATGTGACAATTAAATATTATATCTGTGATGACGTGGAGCTTGATCGTATGCAAGCTAATTTGGCAGCATAACAATATATGTTTTTATGTTGCAAAATATAATAAAAATACGGTTATAAGCATGATTTGTATGTTATAATGTTGCATAATACATAAGCAACTTTCACGAAAGGGGGGAATGTGCATGATGAGTGAAAAAGAAACGTATGAGATCTGTAATGAGGTAGACAGCTTCATAGCCAGAGAATTAACAGAATCAATAATACATAAGGTGTCCTACGATATGCTTGAGGCTCATTATGGTATTCTCCCGATCAGCAGGAGAAGCTTTTACCGGAAAAAGGAAATTGTGCTGGAAATTATAGAAAAGCGGACGACGCGGCTGGTGGAAGAGAAGAATGGGCAGTATATGATCGTATGGGGGAGAGAATTTTTTGATTGACGCATAAGAAGGTGATATAATAAACAAAAAGGCGAGGAGAGAGAAGTATGGATGTTTATAGTGTGATTCAAAATTTGGCGATAGGGATTGCCAGTGGAATATTTTCGGGTGTTATAGTATCAGTGGTGTTTTATATACTTGGAAATTATCAGAATGAAATTGATGATGCCAAAAATACAATTATGCCACTTTATGAGGTTATAACGCTAGACAAAGTCAGAGAAAAATGTGGATTAGAAGATATCAGTGAATATTTGGCGGTAATTAGAGCAAATGTAGATACGGTGGCGCTTAACTTGAATCCGTCAAAATATAATTATCAACTGCGACAAATTATGTTTGACATTAGTGAAATTATTTCAGATGGAAAATTTTTTGAGCGCAATGGTAGAGAATTAGTGTTTAACGAGAAAATGTTGCATGAGTTTGCAGTGGAGGTGGAATCACAGTTGAAACTGTTAAGAGAATGTGAAGGTAATTTTGGGAGAGGACTCACGGAAAGAATTATAAAAAATAAAGCTATATGGTTTACAGGTGCGATTGCTATTATAATAATTGTGATCGCATTGCTTATATGAAGTATAGCCAACCACCAATCACGATGGTTGGTATTTTTTTGCCCTAAAGTTGGCACAAACAATATGTAAGTACGTGATAAAATTTTGTTAAAAGAAATACCAGGGGGAAATAAAGTGAACAATAACGATTTGAAAAAGGCGTACTTACAATCATATATTCCATCCATAAATGCAGCCAAACGTATAGAGGAAGAAATAGAACAATTGCGACTGGATAAAATGATGCCGTCTGTTATTATGGATGATATGCCGCATGCACATAATAAAACAGATCTGTCTGATTATATGGCAAAGTTGGACGAACTGATAAATAAGCTAATAGCTGCCAGATACAAACGTATTGATCTATATGCAGAAATATTTGCAGATATTGAAAAGATGGAAAATGAGACAGAAAGAGAGGTATTAACATATCGGTATCTTCGTCGGTACAGCTGGGAAAAGATTTGTGTGCATATGGGGTATCAGTGGGCACAAATTCACCGGATTCATGCTAATGCATTAAAAAACTTCAATCCAACAGGAGTATACTATCAACTGATGATAGAAAATGAGGAATCTGATAAAGATGATACACAATGATACATATATTCGTGATAATATATAAAATGAAAAGAGCGCAAGTAGAGAAGAATCTGCTTACGCTTTTTTTATGGGCGTCGGATGGCGTCCTATTCCCCCTAAGTTATTTGAGGGATACTGATAAAAGAAATGGTGGTGATGGTCCTTGCCAAAGGCAAAAGATGCGAGAGCGGACAAAGCCTTTGAAATGTATAAGCAAGGGCTTAAGCTAATAGATATTGCAAATCAACTAGGAGTAGCAGAGGGAACGGTACGAAGTTGGAAAAACCGGTACAAATGGAATGGCGAAACGAATGCAACGTTGCAAAAAAATAAACGCAACGTTGCGAAAGAAAATAAACAAACAAAGAAAGTAAAAAAAGAGTCTGTTGCAGATGAAGTAGAAGCGGTGATACAAAACGCTGATTTGACTGATAAGCAACAGCTTTTTTGCATTTATTATATTCGTTGCTTTAATGCCACCAAGGCATATCAGAAAGCGTATGATGTTGATTATGCGACTGCCGTGGTAAATGGTCCTAGACTGCTCGGAAATGCTAGGATAAAAGATGAAATTTTCAGGTTGAAACAAGAACGTCTCAACAGGGAGTTCCTGAGTGAGTCAGACATCTTCCAGAAGTATATGGACATTGCTTTTGCCGATGTGACTGATTTTGTGGAGTTTGGAAATGAGGATGTAGATGTGATCCTGGACACTGGAGAACGAAAGACTATCACAGTAAGCCATGTCAATATCAAGAATGATGCGGATGTGGACGGAACGATTATTTCAGAAGTGTCCAAAGGCAAGGACGGCGTAAAGGTAAAACTTGCTGACCGGATGAAAGCTTTGCAGTGGCTTTCGGATCACATGGATCTTGCCACTGAGAAGCAGAAAGCAGAGATTGCATTACTGAAAGCCAAAGTTCAGACAGATGACGGCGATGAGGTTGCAGATGATGGATTCCTTGAAGCTTTGAATGGTACTGCCGCGGAGGACTGGGGCGATGAAGAGAATCAGTAAGATTAAGCGGGTTTTCAAGTTCAAGCCATTTTCCAAGAAGCAGCGCAAGGTATTGAACTGGTGGTGTGAAGATTCTCCGGTTAAAGATAAGGATGGTATTATCGCAGATGGTGCTATTCGATCTGGCAAGACGGTGAGTATGTCGCTATCGTTTGTTATGTGGGCGATGAGCACATTTGACGGCGAAAATTTTGGTATGTGCGGCAAGACAATCGGTTCTTTCCGCAGAAATGTATTATTTTGGCTTAAGCTGATGCTGCGAAGTCGCGGTTATACGGTGGCAGATCACAGGGCTGACAATTTGGTAATCATCACAAAAGGAGATGTGACCAATTATTTCTATATATTTGGCGGCAAAGACGAACGATCACAGGATCTCATTCAGGGTATTACCTTGGCTGGGGTCTTTTTTGATGAAGTTGCGTTGATGCCGGAAAGCTTCGTGAACCAGGCAACCGGACGATGTTCTGTTGATGGTTCGAAGTATTGGTTCAACTGCAACCCGGATGGACCGTATCATTGGTTCAATACCGGATGGATTGATAAGAGAGAAGAAAAGCATCTGTTGTATCTGCATTTCACGATGGATGATAACTTGAGTCTGTCGGAGAAAATCAAGGAACGATACCGTGGCATGTACACAGGTGTGTTCTACCGCCGGTACATCCTTGGACTATGGGCGATGGCAGAGGGCATTATTTACGACATGTTCGACACTGCCAAGCATGTGATTTCCAGCACGGCTGATCTGGTCAATGCAAATTATTATGTGTCCTGTGACTATGGTACACAGAATGCAACAGTATTCCTGTTGTGGTGCAAAGAACGTTCTGGGCGGTGGGTGTGCTGCCGCGAGTATTATTATTCCGGCCGAGATGAGGAAAGGCAGAAAACGGATAGTGAGTATGCGGATGATCTGGAGCGGTGGCTTGGTGATATAAAGCCGGTGAAGATCATTATAGATCCATCGGCAGCGTCCTTCATTGCAGAGTTGAAAAAACGAGGCTATGCGATCAAGAAAGCAAAAAATGATGTGTTGGATGGAATCCGGTTTGTGGCATCGCTGCTGAATCAGGAGAAAATCGCCATCAGTGACCAGTGCCCGAATACGATCAAAGAGTTTGGGTCGTATATCTGGGACCAGAAAGCATCTGAGCGTGGCGAGGATAAACCGGTAAAGCAGCACGATCATGCGATGGATGCTCTTCGGTATTTCTGTTATACGATTATTCGCAAGCCGGGCGGTATCAGCATTTTGAAATAGAGGTGAGAACATGGAACTTGAGGTTATGAAAAAACTCATAAGAAAATATGAACCGGGACATACAAAGTTTTCCTTTAATGCTATGCAGGCAGAGAGGTATTACCGGAATGAAACGGATATTTTAATTAATAAAATTAGTGATGAGAGAAAAGAGGATGCAGATAATCCGTTGCGTAATGCAGATAACCGGATTCCGAGGAACTTCCACGGACTTATTGTCAATCAAAAGGCCGCATATATGTTTACAGCACCGCCACTTTTTGATATTGGGAATGAGCATGGAAATGAAGTCGTGACAGAAGTACTCGGTGATGAATACCGGAAAAACTGCATGGAGCTGTGCGTAAATGCTTCCAATGCATCGGTGGGATGGATTCATTACTGGGAGGATGAAGATGAGACATTCCAGTGGGCGGTAGTCGACAGCAAGCAGATTATTCCGATTGAATCACACGATTTGAAAAAGAAACTGCTCGGTGTTCTTCGTTTGTATGATGAAATCGACGAGGAAACAGGAGATACCTATACAATTTATGAATACTGGGATAAGGAAAGTTGTTGGACGTTCCGGCGGAAGTGTGGCGACACTTTAGAAGATGGGCTGTTCTACTACAACACTTTCATGGTGCCGGATACCGGAGATTTTGTCGCAGAATATCGGCATGAATTCGGAGAGGTGCCTTTTATTCCATTCCCGAACAACAACACGAATACAAACGATCTGAAAAATATAAAACCGCTGATAGACGTTTACGACAAGGTCTACAGCGGTTTTATTAATGATTTGGATGATATACAGGAATTGATATTTGTGCTGTCTGGGTATGGCGGAACTGATCTCGACACGTTTTTATCAGACTTGAAAAAATACAAAACTATCAAGGTTGATGGAGATGATGGAAGTAATCCGGGAGTGAGCACGCTCAACATTGAAATACCGATTGAAGCACGTAACAGCGTGTTGGAAGCCACCAGAAAGGCTATTTTTGAACAAGGGCAGGGATTTGATCCACAGCCGGAGAATTTTGGGAATCAGAGTGGAGAAGCTCTTAAATTCATGTATTCATTGCTGGAGATGAAAGCCGGGTTGACGGAAACGGAGTTTCAGCTTGGGTTTGCACGTCTGGTAAGAGCGATATGCCGTCATGAGGGAATTGATTGTAAGAAAATCATTCAGACATGGTCCCGCACCTGTGTAAAGAATGACACGGAGCAGGCGCAGATTTGCAAGGATTCGGTTGGAATTGTCAGTAAAAAGACGATTCTCAAAAATCATCCGCTTGTTGAGGATGCGGACGCAGAATTAAAACAGTTGGAAAAAGAAGCGCAGGAAGCACAAGAGAAAGCAGATGCTTATATTGGAGCTTTTGATTCAAAAGGTGAGGAGAAAATAAATGAAGCAAACAGTGATGATTCTGGGGACAGAATATCAAATAGAAATACATAAATGGTCAGAGGACAAAGCATTAAGCCAAAATTCGTGGGCTGGTTACTGTTGTAGTGAAATTCCACTGATTGTTATAGCAGATTTAGATGATGAAGAGCATTTTTGGTTTCACAATGACGAAGAAAAAGATGCGTACTTTAAGAGCTGCTTGCGCCATGAAATTATTCATGCATTTTTGAATGAAAGTGGATTGAAAGATAATTTTGAACATACTCCGCACGCTGGGCATGAAGAAACGATGGTTGATTGGATAGCAATTCAGTTTCCGAAGATTGCAACAGTATATAAAGAGTTGGGAATTTTATGAAATGAGGTGATTGCATGGAAAAGCGGACAAGTGAATATTGGCAGGAACGTTTCCAGCAGTTGGAAGAAACGCAGCATGACACATCCGTTCAGACCATGCAGAGTATCGAGCAGGAGTTCCGGCGTACGGAACAAGTATTAGACGGAAAAATTAATGCTTGGTATCAGAGATTTGCATCCAATAACAAAATTTCGATGATAGAGGCAAGGAGATTGCTCAACAGCGATGAGCTGGAAGAGTTTAAGTGGGATGTACAGGATTATATTAAATATGGAGAAGAAAACGGTATCAATCAGCAGTGGATGAAAGAGCTTGAGAATGCTTCGGCAAAGGTACATATCAGTAGATTGGAGGCACTTAAGTTACAGACACAGCAGGAACTTGAAAAATTGTACGGAAATTATCATGATTCCATAGATGAGCATATTACAAATCTTTATACATCTGGATATTATCACACAGCATTTGAAGTACAGCGAGGTATGGGTGTTGGCTGGCAGATGCAGAATTTTAATTCAGAGAAAGTCAGTGATATTATACATAAACCGTGGGCTGTTGATGGACGTAACTTTTCAGATCGTGTTTGGATGGACAAAACAAGACTAATTAACAGTATGCATGATTCTTTAACTCGAATGTGTATTACAGGGGAATCACCGGATAGAGCTATACAGGAAATATCCAAGAACATGAAAGTGAGCAGGTCACAGGCTGCGAGGATTGTTCAGACGGAATCGGCGGCTTTTTCTGCCAGGGCACAGGAATCATGTTTTTCTGATCTTGGTGTGGAAGAGTTTCAAGTGGTTGAGACCTTAGATAGCAATACGTGTGATACATGTGGAGAGATGGATGGAAAACATTTTCAAATGAAAGATTATAAGATTGGTGTTACCGTACCGCCATTTCATCCGAATTGCCGTGGCTGTACATGCCCTTATTTTGATGATGAATTTGACAGTGTGGGCGAACGTGCTGCCCGTGGCGAGGATGGAAAGACCTACTATGTGCCGGCAGATACGACGTTTGAGGAGTGGAAAAAATCGTTTGTTAATGGTGATGCGGACTTTGTGTCAAACAGTTTCCAACCACGATATGGAGCGGAAAAGGAGTGGAAACATGTAAAATTTAAGACCAAAACAGAAAACATACAAGAATATACTGACAAAAAACGGGAGCAGAATTTCTTTGGGATTCCAGTTGATAAAACTGCATCTTGGATAGGGAAAGATAATAAAATTGGTAAAGTAGAGGATTTACAGGAATATTTTGTAAATGGTGAAGCTTTCAAAGTTGATGGAAAGAGAGTGCTGTTGGATTATTCGGAACATGAAAAAGAAATTGCAAATATTATTGCAAAAGGAACTGGGAAAGATATAAAGATGGTTCCAAGGATAACGTTCCCTCAAAATATACAGACACCGGATTACCTGATAGATGGAATAAAATTTGATTTGAAAACTCCCCTTGGAAATGGAAAAAATACGTTGTATGGGATGGTAAAATCGAAAAAGAAACAAGCAAATAATTTTGTTATATGTGCTGACAAAACTGCACTAAGCATGGATGAGATAGAGCAACAGATACAAGGAATTTATAGCTCAAGAAATACGGCATTTGTTGATATAATTATTTTGGTAAAGAATCAGGAGATTGTGAAAATCTATAAAAGAAATAAATAAGAGCCATTTTCGCTCCCGGCAACTCTGTATAACACAGAGGCAAAGGGGGGAACAAAATGACTCTTATTAAGATATCTTATGTATATATTACAACAATATCCGTAAAAAAGCAATAAAAACCAGTAATAACAGGGCAACCGGAAATCTATGAACCGAACAGCGCAGAGGTGACGCTAAGTAAGTTCCTCCGGCAGTCCTGTTTTTATATTGTCTTTTATCCGCAGACATTAAAGAACGGCATTACTCATCTGGAGAATAAACAGAGAATCCCAATACCCGGAGAGCGGGAATAAAAATCTATGGAGGATAAGAAAAAATGGAATGGTTAAAGGCTATTTTAGAAAAGGCAGAGATTAAAGATGGAAAACTTGATGTGGATGCAGTCATGAATGCGGCACAGAAAGAGTTCCCAAAACATGCAGTACCAAAAGATGATTTTAATAACAAAGTCAAAGAGTTGGAAACTGCAAACGACACAATCACAGAGCTTAAAAAATCCAATGGAGATAATGCAGATTTGCAGAAAAAAATTGGAGAATATGAAACAGAGATTAAAGACCTTAAAGATTCAGCAGAGAAAACAGCAAAGACATACGCCTTAAAAGAATCTCTTGCAAAGCAGGGAGTTCTAGATCCAGACTATCTGATTTATAAGGCAGGTGGGCTGGATAAGTTCAACTTCGATAAAGAAGGGAAGCCTGTTGGCGTAGAGGATGCTGTGAAACCATATAAAGAGGATGCGGCAATGGTACATTTGTTTAAACAGGAACAGCAGAAACCACCGTATAATCCGAAAAATGGTGGCGCAGGTGGTACAACAAATCCATTCGCAAAGGAAACATTTAATCTGACTGAGCAGGGAAGTATTTTAAAAGAAAATCCAGCACAGGCAAAAGAGCTTGCCGCTGCGGCTGGAGTAACGATTTAAGAAAGAGAGGATAAATATTTATGGCAATTACAAAAATTTCAGACGTTATTGTACCGGAACTTTTTAACCCGTATGTAATGAACAGAACAATGGAGTTATCAGAGTTTTTCAAGAGTGGGATTGTGGTAAACAGTCCAGAATTTGATGTGTTGGCAAGCGAAGCTGCAAGGACACATAATATGCCGTTTTTTGAGGATTTACAGGGGGAATCCGAAGCGATTCTTGAAGATGTCAAGATGACTGCTAAGAAAATTGGTTCCAATGAGGATGTATCAACTACCATTTTCCGCCAGAATATGTGGGGAGCAACGAATCTTTCCGCTGCTTTGGCAGGTGCTGACCCAATGAAAGCGATTGGTGATCTGGTTGCGTCTTATT
>OGNR01000678.1_pt1 | contig 17808 bp, 11 predicted proteins | sample 1573501 | NCBI WGS metagenome assembly OGNR01 (sample SAMEA2581918, study PRJEB24529) | metagenome | biome: Human gut stool | place: China | collected 2011 | reverse complement strand
AACCCGCATAAACACTGGCTTTTTTAAGCAACTCGATTTATTCAAACTCAATCGTTCCCGGTGGCTTACTAGTCAGGTCATAGAATACCCTATTAACCCCACGCACCTCGTTTATAATTCTACTCATAACTGTCTGGAGTACCTCAAATGGTATCTCGGCACTTTCGGCTGTCATAAAGTCAATTGTATTGACTGCACGAAGTGCAACTGCGTAGTCATAAGTTCTTTCATCACCCATAACACCAACTGAACGCATATTAGTGAGGGCTGCAAAGTACTGGTTTGGCATCCAGGCTGGTGCCTTGCCATTTTCTTTTTTGTAGGCTTCTACTGCCTTGTCTACTTCTTCACGGTAGATGTAATCGGCATCCTGTACGATATGAACCTTGTCGCCTGTTACTTCGCCGATAATTCTTATTCCAAGTCCTGGACCTGGGAATGGCTGACGGAACACAAGATGTTCTGGTATGCCAAGTTCAAGACCAGCCTTACGTACTTCATCCTTGAATAAGTCGCGGAGTGGCTCAATAATCTCCTTGAAATCAACGAAATCTGGAAGACCACCTACATTGTGATGTGACTTGATTACCGCTGATTCACCGCCAAGTCCACTCTCTACAACGTCTGGATATATAGTTCCCTGTGCAAGGAAGTCAACTGCACCAATCTTCTTGGCTTCTTCCTCAAACACACGGATGAACTCTTCACCGATTATCTTTCTCTTAGCTTCTGGTTCAGTAACACCTGCAAGCTTAGAGTAATATCTTTCCTGTGCATTTACCCTTATAAAGTTAAGGTCAAACTGTCCTTCTGGACCGAATACACTTTCAACCTCATCGCCCTCGTTCTTACGAAGAAGACCATGGTCTACGAATACGCATGTAAGCTGCTTTCCAATAGCTCTTGAAAGAAGACCTGCAGCCACTGATGAATCAACTCCACCAGAAAGTGCAAGTAATACCTTACCATCGCCAACCTTTTCACGTATTTCCTTAATAGTATTCTCTACAAATGCATCCATTTTCCAGGTTCCAGCACATCCGCATACTCCACGCACAAAGTTGTGAAGCATCTTAGTACCTTCCTGTGTATGAAGAACTTCTGGATGGAACTGGATTGCATATAGGTTCTTTTCTGCACACTCTGCTGCTGCCACTGGACAGTCTGCTGTATGTGCAATTATCTTAAATCCTGGAGCAACCTGTGAAATGTAGTCAAAATGGCTCATCCACACAATAGTCTTTTCTGAAACATCTCCAAATAAAGCACTGCTCTTATCAACAAATGTCTCTGTCTTTCCATACTCTCTTACTGGAGCTTTCTCAACCTTGCCGCCAAGAACGTGCTGCATAAGCTGAGCACCATAACATAATCCAAGCACTGGAACACCAAGTTCAAAAAGCTCTTTAGTACAAGTAGGTGCACCTTCTTCATAGCAGCTATTTGGACCACCTGTAAGGATAATTCCTTTAGGGTTCATCGCCTTAATCTGCTCAAGAGGTGTTTTGTAAGAATATATCTCACAATATACGTTACATTCACGGACACGACGTGCAACTAACTGATTGTACTGTCCGCCAAAGTCAATAACTATAACCTTTTCCTGATTCATATTGTTCCTTTCCTAATCATAAGTTTCGCCGCAGACACATTTATACTTTTCATACTTTAGCCAGCTAATCATAATAAATGTCATTATATATCACTACATTCATCCATAACTTCAATACTTTTTATATCAATTCACTACTTTTACTGTCTTTTACTCATTTCAAAGTATATAAGCATCTATAAATACATAACACATCTACGACTCATATATATTTATTATAGTAAACAAGCGATATAAAGACAAGCATATTCTTCAATCTTTATTTTAATATTTTAAATACTTGATGCCAGAAGCTGAAAATCAAAAATGCTTGTGCCTGCACAATAATATTTTTAAACTCATTTTTCACCTAACACCGAAATGTAATAAAAATTCCCATGATTTCTGTCATATCAAGAAAACTATCTTCACTAAATCTCACACATTCTTAAGAAACTCATCCAAATATTCTCTCATCCTGCCAAATTCCACATCGACCTCTGGAACATCTGACTTAAAGTCAAGCAGTTTATACACGTACCCCTGTTCTTTTGCCTGTCTGTAGCTTTCCGGATATACAAGCTCAAAAAGCAGCGAAATATGTCCTACTATATGGTCAACAGCACTCTTTCTTAAACTTTTAAGTACTGTTTCTTTCCTGTAAAAACTCTCAAGTACCTCTTTGGTTATGATTCCATTCTTTAGTTCCTCTGTAGTTACATCGTATATAATCTCCATAGGAACTTCCGCATTTACCTTAAATATATCAACCTTATCCGCATCACGAAGAATATTACAGAACATAAGCTGTCTTTCGGTTAATCCTTCTTTAACACGATACTTGTTATGCTGTCTTATAGCAAGTTCAAGAAGTCCTGCCAACTTGCCTTCATTACATTTTACCTGCTCACTATTTACCTTGCCTTCCTTGCAATCTTTCTGACAATCTTTCTGCCTGCTGTATGCCTGTCCAGCTTCTTCATTTCCAGCACCCACAAGTTCACATTTCTCATAATACCCTTCTGCAAACTTCCTTATAAGTCCTTCCTTAAATAACAGGTCTGCACCAAATTCTGCATGGTCTACAGAGTCTGCATCGCTAAATGTGCCAAATCGTCTTATCTGTTCAAATCTTCCAATGTCGTGTAACATTCCCAGAAGCCATGCAATATCTACATCGGCTTCACTTAAGTTAAGCGACTTTGCAATACTCTGACACAGTCCTGCTACTCTGTAGGTATGATCTATTTTAAGCTTTATCTTTTCGTCTGATGGATCGTAATTTCTTACATACTCTGCAAATGCATTGATAACATTTTTCCTGTTAATAACTGGTTTGTTAATACTTTCCACAACATCAATAAGTCCATTAAGGTCAGCACATACCATATATGTAAGCTTCCTGATATCATCATCTATTGCTATTGTATCAGGAATATGGACAACTCTCATATCTGCCGCATATCCAGCCTTAATACCATTAATGCTGTCCTCAACTACTACTGCCTCTGACGGACTTATACCTATTGCCTTAGCCGCCCGAAGGAATATATCTGGTTCTGGCTTTCCATGTTCGACTTCATCTCCATATACAACCGCATCAAGATAATCCCACACTCCTATTTTATGAAGTGTTTTCTCCGCACTTTCGCGCCTTGTCGATGTAGCAACTGCACACTTTAATCCATTATTTCTTATATATTCAAATACTTCCTTTACACCCTTTTTAACAGGAATACCTTCTGTTTCCCTTATCTTGTATACATGCTGTGTTCTAAGCTCCTTCGCTTCCCAATAATCTATCACACCCTTGTAATAATCATCAAAGAACTTGCAGCAAAGCTCTGCCGGGGCTCCCTTAAAGCTGTCTATAAGCCACATGGGCATATCCACTCCAAGCTGCCCTGCCGCCCATAGCCAGCCCTCATTAGACTGTCTTTCTGAATCTATAAGAACGCCATCCATATCAAATATAATGCCTGATACCATTTTTTTCTCCTAGTAATTAAATGTCTTATTTTCACTTTATATTGTTTAAAATAACTATAATAGGTGTATATTTATAATTTATGACACTGACAAACACTTTTAATTTCAGGTTTGTACATTTAAAATTATTATCATCTACAGATACACAAATAAATTAAAATGCTTGAAATTCTGTTACTTTTCAACTCTTATATACTAACATAAGTTGTAGTAACATATATCCTTGTAACCTTGACGAAGCTATACAATGTCTAAAGCCTTGTATAATCGCTATTAATTATACATTTATAATTCCATAAAATATTCTTATCAGCAAAGTGCATAAACCTAATATACTCATATAAATTCAATATACTGCGATACACCAATATACTCGTATAAACTCAATATACTGTAACTGTGATACGCTAATATACTTGTATAAATTTAATATATGTTTATATATTCTTATAAATACTTCTTAACATACTGTCCCGTATAAGACTTCTTAACCCTGGCAACCTCTTCTGGTGTACCCTTTGCAATAACTGTACCACCTCTGTCGCCGCCTTCTGGTCCCATATCTATAATATAATCGGCTGTTTTGATAACATCAAGATTATGCTCGATAACAACAACAGTGTTACCACCCTCCGCAAGCTTATGAAGTATATCAACAAGCTTGTGGACATCGGCAAAATGAAGTCCTGTTGTAGGTTCATCAAGAATATATATAGTCTTTCCTGTACTTCTTTTTGAAAGCTCTGTAGCAAGCTTTATTCTCTGCGCCTCTCCACCTGAAAGCTCTGTAGATGGCTGTCCTAACTTAATGTATGAAAGTCCAACGTCATTAAGAGTTTCTATTTTTCTTCTGACTGATGGCACATTTTCAAAGAAATCAACTGCATCCTCAACTGTCATATCAAGCACATCATATATGCTCTTTCCCTTATACTTAACTTCAAGCGTTTCCCTGTTATAACGCTTTCCGTCACACACTTCACAAGGCACATATACATCCGGCAGGAAATGCATCTCTATCTTGATAATACCATCTCCAGAACAAGCCTCACAACGTCCTCCCTTTACATTAAAGCTGAAACGTCCTTTGTTATAACCTCTTTCCTTAGCATCTGTTGTTGAAGCAAAAAGATCCCTTATCATATCAAATACGCCCGTATATGTCGCAGGATTAGAACGTGGAGTTCTTCCTATTGGCGACTGGTCAATATCTATAACCTTATCAAGCTGCTCGATTCCTGTAATATCATCATGGTCACCAGCGATACATCTTGCACGGTTTAAAGACTTAGCAAGGTGCTTATACAGAATTTCATTCACTAGGGAACTCTTTCCTGAACCCGATACACCTGTTATACATGTAAATACTCCGAGTGGTATATCAACATCAATATTTTTAAGATTATTCTCCCTTGCACCCTCAACAGTTATCCAGCCTGTCGGCTTTCTTCTCTTCGCCGGCACTGGAATCTTGATTCTTCCGCTAAGATATGCACCTGTAAGCGAATCCTTGCATGCCATAATATCAGCTGCTGTTCCTGTCGCAACGACTTCTCCACCATTACGTCCGGCACCCGGTCCTATATCAACAATATAATCTGCGGCACGCATAGTATCTTCATCGTGTTCAACCACAATAACTGAGTTACCAAGGTCACGCAAATGTATAAGTGTCCCAAGCAGCTTGTCGTTATCTCTCTGATGAAGTCCGATACTTGGCTCATCAAGTATATAAGCCACACCAACAAGTCCTGAACCTATCTGTGTCGCAAGTCTTATTCTCTGTGCCTCTCCTCCTGAAAGCGTACCTGTAGCTCTTGATAATGAAAGATAATCAAGTCCTACATCCATAAGAAACTGTATTCTTGCCTTAATCTCCTTAAGTATCTCTGCACCGATAAACTTCTGTCTGTCTGTAAGCTCAAGCTCATCTAAGAACTTCTTTAACTTAACAATAGACATATCTGTAATCTTATATATATTCTTATCAGCTATCGTAACAGCAAGAGATGAAGGCTTTAATCTCTGTCCGTGGCAGGACTTACAAGGTCTTATGCGCATGAATTCCTCATACTGCTGCTTTGCACTGTCTGAGTAAGTTTCCCTATATCTTTTCTCCATATTATGGATAAGGCCTTCAAATGCTATATCGTATTCTCCAACGCCTCTCTGGCCTTTGTAATGCACTTTAACACTCCTGCCCTTTGTACCATTTATAATTATGTCCTTAATATCATCTGGATAATCCTTAAATGGTGTTGATAAACTGAAGTTATATTCCTTTGCAAGTGCGCTCATAATAGCTCTTGAAAAGCTGCCCTCATCCTTTACAGACTGCCATCCCATACCAACTATCGCTCCATCATCGATGCTTAATGAATCATCTGGTATAAGAAGCTCTGCATCAAAATTCATTGTATAGCCAAGTCCGTAGCAGTCAGGACACGCACCAAATGGATTGTTGAACGAAAAGCTTCTTGGCTCTATCTCATCTATGCTTATGCCACAATCCGGACACGAAAAACTCTGTGAAAAGTTAATCGGCTCACCGTCTATAACATCAACTGTCATAAGTCCCTCAGCAAGCTTAAGTGCTGTTTCTATAGAGTCTGTAAGTCTTTTGTTAATGCCATCTTTAACTACAAGACGGTCAATGACTATCTCTATATTATGCTTCTTATTCTTATCTAGGCTTATATCATCTGTAAGCTCATACATATTGCCATCAGCAATAACTCTGACATAACCGCTCTTTTTAGCCTGTTCAAAAAGCTTCTTATGTTCGCCTTTTCTTCCTCTTACAACCGGCGCTAATATCTGTATCTTAGTCCTCTCTGGAAGCTCCATAATTGTATCAACCATCTGGTCTACCGTCTGCTTATTAATGACTTTGCCACACTTTGGACAATGTGGCGTACCTATTCTTGCATATAATAATCTGAAGTAATCGTATATCTCCGTAACAGTTCCCACCGTTGAACGTGGGTTTCTGTTAGTTGACTTCTGGTCTATGGAAATAGCTGGTGAAAGTCCTTCTATGCTCTCTACCGCCGGCTTTTCCATCTGTCCTAAAAACTGCCTTGCATATGAAGATAATGACTCCATATATCTTCTCTGACCTTCTGCATATATAGTATCAAAGGCAAGACTTGACTTACCTGAACCTGACAGACCTGTAAGTACAACAAGGCTGTCTCTTGGTATATCTACATCAATGTTTTTAAGATTGTGCTCACTTGCACCTCTTATTCTTATATAATTCCTGTAATCGCCTTTTTCCATTTTTTTCTCCGTTATTTCTTCTTTCTTAATCCTTAACCGCCTCAATTAAAAAGACTTTTTCTGTAAGCAGCAAATGCTTTTATACATTTGACACTTACATCATATAATACCATAATGATAATATCTGCCTGCCATTACTGACTGCATAACATTGCTTTTGAACTCGTAGCTTAATCTGGCTTAATTGATATCAAGCTATAAATGAGCAAATTTAAAATATTGTACAATTATGTTCCTGTTATGAAGATATATTTTACCTAATCTATTGAAATGTATGTCAACCACAAACAAAAACGATTATTTAAAAAACTGTAAAATATATCCTCTTATCACTTGCCAGACTTCTTATCCTCATAAATATACTTATTAATCTCAATCATCTTATCTCGAAGCATAGCCGCCTGCTCAAAGTCAAGTTCTGCCGCAGCCTTACGCATATTCTTCTCAATCTGCTTCTTGACTTTTTCAAGGTCTTTAATGCTCATAGATTCATAATCCACATCAAGCTTTCCATTAGAGCTGTCTGCATCTGCTGCCTTTGATATGCTTATAAGGTCCCTTACCGCTTTCTTTATAGTCTGAGGTGTTATTCCGTGTGCTTCATTGTACTCCTGCTGTATCTTTCTACGTCTTTCAGTTTCAGATATAGCCTTTTCCATTGACTCTGTTATTGTATCTGCATACATAATAACGTGTCCTTCTGCATTTCTGGCTGCTCGTCCTATCGTCTGGATAAGTGAAGTTTCCGTTCTTAAGAAGCCCTCTTTATCAGCATCTAGAATAGCAACAAGACTTATCTCTGGAATATCCAGTCCCTCTCTGAGCAGATTAATACCAACAAGCACATCAAAACCATCAAGTCGCATATCTCTTATAATCTTCTGTCTTTCAAGTGTATCAATATCCGCATGCAGATACTTTACCCTTATGCCGACCTCCTTAAGATAATCTGTAAGGTCTTCCGCCATACGCTTTGTAAGTGTTGTAACAAGTATTTTATTCTTCTTCTCAACTTCCTTATTAATCTCACTTATAAGATCATCTATCTGACCCTCTATTGGTCTAACTGTTATCTCTGGATCAAGAAGTCCTGTAGGCCTTATAATCTGCTCTGCCCTCATAAGTTCATGTTCTTCCTCATACCTGCTAGGAGTAGCAGATACAAAAAGCATCTGTGATATCTTGCTCTCAAACTCCTGAAAATTAAGCGGTCTGTTATCCTTTGCTGAAGGAAGCCTGAAGCCATAGTCTACAAGTGTCGTCTTTCTTGCCTGATCGCCTGCATACATTCCCCTTATCTGTGGAATAGTAATATGTGACTCATCGACAATAATCATAAAATCATCTGGAAAATAGTCCATAAGCGTATATGGTGGGCACCCTGCCGGAAGCCCTGCTAAATGTCTTGAATAATTCTCAATACCTGAACAGAAGCCTGTTTCCTGCATCATCTCTATATCAAAGTTCGTTCGTTCTTCTATTCTCTGTGCCTCAAGAAGCTTATCCTCACTCTTAAAATACTTTATTCTCTCCGCAAGTTCTTCCTTTATATTCTCAATCGCTTTGTTCATCTTCTCTTTCTCTACAACATAATGCGAATTAGGAAATATAGCAACATGGTCAAGGTTACACTTAACTTCTCCAGTAAGTGAGTCTATTTCACTTATCCTGTCTATCTCATCACCAAAGAACTCCACTCTGACTGCATCACCACTCGATGCCGATGGATATATCTCAACAACATCTCCCCTTACTCTGAAAGTTCCTCGCTTAAAGTCCTGGTCATTACGCATATACTGTATGTCGATAAGCTTTCTTATCATCTCATCCCTGTCCTTCTCCATACCCGGACGAAGCGAGATAACCATATTCTTATAATCAATAGGCGCACCCAGACCATATATACACGAAACCGATGCCACTATAATAACATCATTTCTCTCTGACAATGCCGCTGTTGCCGAATGTCTTAACTTATCTATCTCATCATTAATAGAAGAGTCCTTTGCTATATAAGTATCGCTCTGTGGAACATACGCCTCAGGCTGATAGTAATCGTAATAACTGACGAAATACTCCACTGCATTTTCTGGAAAGAACTCCTTCATCTCACTATATAATTGTGCTGCCAACGTCTTATTATGACTGATAATAAGTGTCGGCTTCTGCACATGCTGTATGATGTTCGCCATAGTAAATGTCTTACCAGAACCTGTAACACCGACAAGTGTTTCAAACTGATTGCCCTCTTCAAAACCCTGCACAAGTTCTTCAATAGCCCTTGGCTGGTCCCCTGTAGGCTCATAAGGAGCGTGTAACCTGAATTCCATAACAATTCTCCCTTCTTAAATCTGTCGTATAATGAATATATCTTAATTATATACTGTTCAATTAAATGCCTTTTACGCCTGATATTATCTATATAAATTATCATAAACCACATTTACTTAGATTATATAAATTCAAAAGCAGCTCTTAACTAACATTGCACATCCAGCTTATTTATAATTATTATAAAACACCGCTCTTCTGAAATAATAGCATAGCAAATATCCTCTAAATCAAGTATTCCCAATCTTCCTGAAAAAACATCGCCTATAATGAGCTTGTATCTGATTAGCATATGCAACAATATAATATATAAAAATTATTATTTCTACATTAATTCTACTACAAAGAATTGTGTTTGTCTATACAAATTAGAACATTTGTTCTTATTTTATTCATTCTGCTTCAATTATATTTAACAATTCTAAACTTCACTTTTTGGTAGGTGGCGTTAGTAAGGTTTAGAACCTATTTAACACAAAAAAAGTCAATAAATATTATGTTCACTTTCCATCATCTGTAGCGACATAAAAACTTATAAGTATTCCTGCCTAAATTATTTAAAATAGAATAAGCGGATAGTGTATAAAGTCACCACCGACTATATACATCTATCCGCTTACTTAATTCAAGACTGGCGCTTACACCTCACTTGTATTGCTATAACAATAACTCTCTAATATCTCGCAGCTTTCATACTTGTATTTGCGCCACTTCTGTATTGTTATAACACTATCCCTGACCGTTGCTTTCCTTACTTTCCCTGCTTTCCTTTAACATGGCTTCAAGTTCAGCTATTCTTTCAATGTCTTTTTTATGCCGCTCCTCCTGACTGTTAATTTGTCTGTCCTTGTCGTCAAGTTCCTCTTTCAGGTTACTTTCTCTCTCCTTCATTTCCTGTATTTCCTGAAAGTGTCAAGACTAATCATATGGTATTTTTGTAGCAATGGAAAATTAATGTGAGTGTTGAAGGTTGTCGTTCCAACGTGGAAATATAATTCAGGATTATCAGAATTTATTAGATTAGAATTGCTGTTTTCAAACAGAACAATAGTATGCACATTCTTCATATCCTTATACGAAAATGTCTTATGCCCCAGTGTACTGATACTGTCACTATCCTGCAAAATGTCATCACCATACCTTGCGGTCGAGGTTGAAGATGAAAGCCTGTGGTACTGCCTCATAATCGCATCGGCTGAGTAGCAGCTAAGCCTCTCTCCTGGAAACAGTGAGGCAATCTTTTGCACTTCAATATTGGCAACACTTCCATCAGACAGACGTACTATCATATCAATTATTATAAATGAGTCTTCAAAGCTGGAACTTTCGGACGCAGTATGTCAATAACAGTAACCTCCTGCCCAATGATGCTGCTTACAAGTCTTGATAACCTTTCCCTGTGTTCATCACCATTAAAGAACTTCTTAAAAAATGGATCATATAACAGAGGAAGTGTTTTCTTGCGGCTGATATAATCATTAAACCTGTCAGCCCAGCCTTTATTAGAAATGCTGCTTCTTCTGAAATTATCATATTGTAATGCAAGATTGGGATTATTGCGGACTGCCGATAAAAAATCGTAAGAACTAAGATTGTCATTAACAGCTTTATGGCTGTCAGAGTTCATATCTTTATGTAATGAATTATTCACTAATTATACTATCGCATATATGCTGTTCTCCTTCTTAAGTTATTATTACTATGCATATTGATAATATATTTATAACATATACGCGATATGAGGTCAAGTAATAAAATATATAATATACTTCTTTATCTATTAACATACCATTCAAACTTATATCTATAAATGAGCAAATACAGAAAATGCACAAAATAATTTGCGTTTGTCTGTGTCTCAGATACATTTCAATAGATTATGAAAAATTTGTTTTTCTGACACGGACATAATTATGCAATATTTTTAATTTGCTCATTTATAGTTTATATAATAACAAGCTTTATAATCTTTACTGGTTAATCTGCGCTCTCACACTCTCCAGTGCCGCATTAAGCTGTGTATCCTCATCGGCATCCTTGTCGTACTCAACAACCACATCAGGAGTAACACCTTTTCCGTGTATATCCTGTCCCTTTGGCGTAAAATACTTGGCTATTGTAAACTTGATTGCACTTCCATCTGTGAGCGGCTTTACCGTCTGGACTATGCCCTTTCCGAAAGTCTGAGTTCCAACAATAACACCTTTGCCGTAATCCTGTATTGCTCCTGCAAATATTTCAGAAGCACTTGCACTGTTTCCATTGACAAGAACAGCAAGTGGCATATCAAGCTCCTCATTATCATTGTCACTGTACTCTTTTCTGTTGCCGTCCTTATCTTCTGTGTATACAATAAGTCCATTTGGAAGTATGTCTTTAAGCATACTGATAACGGTTGTTAAAAGTCCACCCGGATTATTTCTTATATCGATGATTATCCCTTTAGCACCTTCACTCTTAAGGTCTTCTATAGCTGCCTTAAACTGCTTTGCTGTAACATTTTCAAACTGGGAAACTGATATATAACCTATGTTATCCTCTGTCATTGCATAATTGACTGTCTGCACTTCAACTTCATCCCTGACAACTGTATAATCATAGGTCGCACCATCTCTTACAATCTTAAGCGCAGCCTGTGTGCCTTTCTCGCCCTTTACAAGCGCAACTGCTGACGAGAGGTCCATATCTGTAACATCTGTGCCATCTACCTGTATAATTCTGTCACCGCTTCTAAGCCCTGCCTTATAACCTGCACCACTTTCATATACATCCACAAGAAGAATTCCACCTTCTTCACTAAGCTGGCACACAGCGCCTATTCCACAGAAAGTACCATTTGTAGTTTCCGTAAGCTTCTTATATTCGTCTGCTGTATAATATACAGTATATTTATCACCATATGAGCTAAGATATGCCTTATATATGCTGTCTTTAGCCTTTTCATCATCAACCTCTTCAAAGTAAAATGAGTCAAGCACCGAATCTATCGCATTAAGCTTAGCCTCCACTTCACTTCCTATGCCGTTTCCATCCGTTACGGCATCCGACTGTATATACACATCGCCATTGATGCCTATATGAAGATATCCCTTTTTAAGGCACACGTCAGCAACCGATAAAACAATCAGCACCATAGCTGAAAATGTTGCTATTATTCCTGTAAGAAGTCCCTTTCTGTAAAACCTTGAACCATATTTTCTCTCTTTATTATGCTCATCCACAATGTCCGCAATCTGCTGGTCATACTGTCCTCTTCCAGTCTGATTACTGCCATCATAATTATTCTCATTTTCATTATTTTGCAATGAATTATAACTCATATTCTGATTATTATTCCCGCTCATTCCATCATCTGTGGATAATCCGCTTTCTTCCCTGTTATCGTTATCCATAATTCTCTCCATTTCTATGCTTATTTTTCATATATAGTAATCAATCTTAAAATATCACATATCTTTATTATTACAAACCACCATCACTATATTAATTCCAATATGTGAAAAATTTATGACATATATTATAAAAGCCGCAGGCACTACACTTCTCCCGCGGCTTTTATATATTTTCTAATATCCTTTACATTCTATATCAGCTGCAAAGCACCTACTTACTCAGATAATTCCAAGGATTAACAACCGAACCATTCAGTCTTACATCAAAGTGAAGATGTACACCGTCAGAATTACCAGTTGTTCCCATAAGCGCTATTGTCTGTCCCTTGGTTACATATGTTCCAACACTTACAAGAAGTGAGGATGCATGAAGATATCTTGTATACAATCCATTACCATGATATATCATAATATAGTTACCTGCTGATGAGCTGAACTGTGATATAACAACCTTTCCATCAGCCGCCGCATATATAGGGTCACCTGACACACCTCTTACAACAGCACCGATATCAATACCCTGGTGTGGAGACGTCCTTCCTTCTGTATCTCCATATGGTGATGTTATTCTTGTTGACACTGTAGGCCACTTAAAAGCTCCGCCATCATAACTTGTGCTGCCGCTATTACTATTATTACCACTGTTATTATTGCTATTACTGCTATTGTTGCTGCTGTTGTTCTTTGAAGCATTTGCAGCAGCCTCTTCTGCCTTTATCTGTGCCTCTATACTTGCAATCAGATTATCCTGGGCTTTCATATCAGCCTCAATTTTCTCCTGATAATCCTTCTGCTGCTGCGTATTCTTCTTAAGCGACGCCATCTCGTTCTGCTTGGTTTCCTCAAGAAGTTCAAGCGAAGACTTCTTATCCTGGAGTTCATCCTGCTTTGCAACCAGAGTTTCCCTGTCCTGTTCAAGCTTTATCTTTGCATCTGTTATAAAGTTCACTGTATCATTGAACTTTTCAAGCATTTTCCTGTCATAATCAGAAATCTTTGTAATATACTCTGCTTTATTAAGCATATCACCCATACTCTCAGAGTTGAGCAGCAGTGCAAAATATGTCTCATCATTATGTTCATACATATACTGTATTCGAAGCTTCATTGCATCATACTGTTCATCAACATCATCTTCTGCTTCAGCAAGCTTTTCTTCTGTTTCAGTTATCTCTGTTTCTATCTGCTCTATCTGACCACTTACTTCATTCAGCGACCTATTAACTGTTGACATCTGTGAATCCAACTGTGCAAGATATGTTTCCACATTATCACTCTGTGACTTAAGCTCATCAAGCTTCTTCTGTGTCTTATCATATTCACTCTGAAGGTCACTTTTCTTATTGTTAGCATCGCTAAGATTTTGTTTGCTGTCACCATATACATCATTATATGTGACAAAACAATATGGTACGACCATTGTCAGAAGCAGTAACAGGGTAACAACTCTTTTCACTAATGCTCTCCTCATACAATTCCTCCATAAAGCCATATGTTTATAAGATAACTCTTATAAAACAGGACCGCTGCCAAAGCTTTCCCTTCGCAACGGTCCTATACCCTGCAAATATGCTAAAAACCACAACTCTTTAGTTGTCCTTAACATTATTTATTATACATTAGCATGCTTTCTTACAGCGAAGAAACTTCCTAATATACCAATACCAATACCGAGAAGAATTCCTACAGGAACCAGTATCTTGAATACATCATTTACTGGCATAAATGCAAGAATATTCTGAAGTATTGAAAACTTATTCATAACATAGTTAATAACATTTTCGTAGATAAATCTAAGGATAACCAGAGGTATAATAGAGCCTATAATACCAATAGTAATACCTTCTACGAAGAATGGTGCATCAACGAACGCATCCGTAGCACCGATATACTTCATAATTGATATCTCTTCCTTACGCACAGTAATACCTATTACGATAGTATTAGTGATAAGGAATATAGATACTGCAAGAAGTATAACGATAATAGCTATCGCTACATAGCTGACAAGTCGTGCTGCACTTGCAAGTCCGCTTGCTGTTGCCTCTGACCTGTTTACCTGTCTTATACCGTCAAGATTTTCAAGGTATGTAACAAGAGTAGCCTGACTTGAAGCATCATTGAGATATATCTCATAAGATGATGAATTAGCAAGAGGATTATCATCCTTGAAGCCTTCTGCAAGCTGTGGATAATCCTTGAAATATTCAGCCTTATAATTCTCCCACGCCTCATCTGCTGAAGTATAGTGTATACGTGAAACCTCATTTCTCTGGCTTATCGTATCTCCAAGCTTCTTAATATCAGCATCTGTAAGGTCCTGGTCAAAGAATACTGTGACACAGACTTCATTCTCAGCCTTATGTATCATATACTGAAAGTTTGTTACAAGCGAATAGAATAATCCAAAAAGGAATATACATGCCGCTATAGTTGCTATTGACGCAAGAGAGAACAGTCTATTACGATAGATGTTCTTTAATCCGTCTTTAATATGATAAAATAACGATCTAATCTTCATAGAAATAACCACCCTTTTCCAAATCACTTATAATCTTGCCCTGACTCATTGTAATCGTTCTCTTTTTCATCTGCTGAACGATTTCCATATTGTGGGTAACTACAAGTACTGTAGTTCCCTGCTTATTAACAGCATCAAGAATTTTCATAATCTCATTAGAGTTAGTTGGATCAAGGTTACCTGTAGGCTCATCACATAAAAGTATAGATGGTCTGTTTATGAGAGCTCTTGCGATAGCCACTCTCTGCTGCTCACCACCTGATAACTCATTAGGATAAGACTTATACTTGTCAAGAAGGTTGACCATTGAAAGCATTTTAAGAACATTACTCTTAATCTTCTTAGTTGGCGCTTCTACGACCTTCTGTGCAAATGCTATATTCTCATAAATATTTCTATCTGGTAAAAGACGGAAATCCTGAAATACAACACCTATATCTCTTCTTAAGTAAGGAAGCTTCTTTCTTGTAAGCTTATTAAGGTACTTCTTGTTTACATATATTTTACCTGATGTAGGGTCAAGTTCCTTAAGAAGAAGCTTGATAAGTGTCGACTTACCGGAACCACTCTTACCTACTATGAATACGAACTCGCCTTCCTGAATGTGAAGATTAATCCCATTCAGTGCAGGAACATCTGAACCAGATGCATACGTTTTCGTAACATCTTCCATAATTATCATTGTATATATTCCTCCAAACTGTACATATAACTAAATTCTGATATTATAACGACCACGATTAATGCTGGCTAAAACCGCCTGCTGCACATATTAATATGTATCCTTGCTTTCCATATACTTCATATACTTAACAACCATAAGTGCAATCTTAAATGTGATTGCATCATCAAATACCCTTAAGTCAAGACCTGTAGTCTTCTGAAGCTTGTCAAGTCTGTATACAAGGGTGTTTCTATGGATATATAACTGTCTAGATGTCTCCGAAACATTCAGACTGTTATCAAAAAACTTGTTAATTGTTGATAATGTTTCCTCATCAAGGTCGTCAGGCGACTTGCCGTCAAATATTTCCCTGATAAACATCTGACATAAAGGAAGTGGAAGCTGGTATATAAGTCTGCCTATGCCAAGTCTGTTGTAAGCAACAACATTCTTATCACTGTAGAATATCTTGCCTACATCAAGCGCCATATTAGCCTCCTTATATGACCTTGATACTTCTCTTATATCATTGACAATAGTACCATAAGCTATGTGTGCTGAACTCATAGCCTCTGTATTAAGCATATCTATAACAACCTCTGCTGTCTTGTCAAGGTCTTCATAAGTCTCACCCGGCTTAACCTCCCTGACAAGTATTATACTCTTCTCGTCAACTGCTGTTATGAAATCTCTTGGTCTTGAGACAAATAATGTCCTTATTATTTCAAGTGCATTTGTATCCTTTTCGTGCTTAGTTTCTATTATGTATACAACTCTCTTGACATCTGTTTCAATATGGAGCTTTTCTGCTCTTGTATACATATCAACCCTTAAAAGATTATCAAGAAGAAGATTTTTAATAAAGTTATCCTTATCAAATCTTTCCTTGTAGGCAACAAGAAGGTTCTGTATCTGGAATGCTGCAAGCTTTCCTAACATAAATACATCGTCACTTGTTCCCTTTGCTAATATTATATATTCAAGATTGCCATCTTCAACTACTTTGAAGAACTGGTATCCGTTGACTACCTGACTATCTGCTGGTGAATCTATAAATACAAGTGCATCGGCTGTACATTCGGCAACACTATCAAATGTCTTTGCCACAACCTTACCCTCTGCATCAATAACACATAAATCAACGCGTGATATTTCTTTTAATCCATCGACAGTTGTCTGTAAAATCTGATTTGAAATCATATCGTACTCCTATTCATATACCTGCGATTTTTCAAAGTTATATCCAATACTAAAGCCTATAACTATTCTTATCTTAATTTTAATTATATACTCTATACTTACATGCTAAAAATAATTTCTTAAGTCAGCAATTATATTTTTCTTAAGATTAACATTATATTCCTTTTTATGATTGGATTAATCATAACTTGACACTTTCTATAATATTGTAAAGCAAAACGACAAAAAAAAAAAGAGGAAATGTATAGAAATTATACACTTCCTCTAAATTTTATAAATTCATTATAATTTAGAAACTGTAATTAGTGAGTAATTACGTTCTCTGTTTCCTTATCGAATACGTGAAGTCTTGCGATATCCATTGCAAATGTAACCTCATCACCAGGACGAGCTGTTGTTCTAGGACCAACCTTTGCTGTACATGTAACATCACCTATTTCATAGTGAAGGTTAACTTCTGAACCAAGTAACTCGTATACTCTGATTGTAGATGTGAACTTTGTATCTGGATGAGCTGCGATGAATTCTGGGTCATCCTTGATATCCTCTGGACGGATACCAACTACAACTGTCTTTCCAACATATCCACCATCAATAATCTTCTTGCTCTTATCTGCTGGAAGCTTGATAGTAACATCATCGCTCATCTTAAGAATTGCCTGTGAACCTTCCTGGCTGACTGTAGCATCAACAAGGTTCATCTGTGGAGAACCAATGAAACCAGCAACGAAAATGTTGTTAGGTGTATTGTAAAGGTTCTGAGGTGTATCTACCTGCTGGATGATACCATCCTTAAGAACTACGATTCTTGTACCAAGTGTCATAGCCTCTGTCTGGT
>OGNR01000636.1_pt1 | contig 18472 bp, 16 predicted proteins | sample 1573501 | NCBI WGS metagenome assembly OGNR01 (sample SAMEA2581918, study PRJEB24529) | metagenome | biome: Human gut stool | place: China | collected 2011 | reverse complement strand
CATTTGGGCATGATAAGTATATAAATAAAAAGTTCTGTTACTTAGAACTTTACGAAATCAGTTCGCTTCTCAACATTGAAGGAGGTAAGGAAATGAACTCAGACAAGAACACTTTAACGTACCATATTCTTTTAAAAACAACAGACAATGCGGTAAAATTCGTAAACACAATTAACACGCTTGACGGTTATTTTGACATTTGTATGGGAAGTTATTTCTTCGATGCAAAATCAATGCTTGGCATTTTAAGTATGGATCCGCGTCGTGTCATGACACTTCGCGTCGTACGAAATGACCACAGCACCGATGAGCTTGAAACATTACTGAGACCATTTTGCGCATAAATATACGTCTGTAAAAAATTTCAGGGGAATCTCTTAAAGTTCCCCTGATTTTTATTTTTAAAACAGTTTATTAAATGTTTCTTCCAGTTTCTCTCCTACGCTGATTACACCGTTTTCCAGCGTTTTTCCGGCATTGATAACCTTTTTATCAATTTCATTTTCCCTGATAAAATTCTCTGTTTTGTGAACCGCTTCTTCCGCTTTTTTATCCAGTTCTTTTTCCTTTGCATAATCATGCACTTTATCTGCCGCATTATTGGCTGCATCTACGGCTTTTCCCACACCGTGCAGTACTTTTTCTTTATTAATCAGTCCCATAACTGCCTCACTTTCTGCCTGCAATCTGCATAAAACTTCATATTCAAATTCTAAAAATAGTATACGCAGCTTTGTCCTGCTCATGCAATGATTATACCACTTTCCTTGATTTTCCGATACATTTTTTTCTACTTATAATCGTGAAGAAGTTTCATACACTATTTTGGTAACCTCATCACTTGTTTTATAAAAATGGAGATTAGTGTAAAAAATCACACTGCTGTGCTGATTTTTTACACGGCACTTTGTGCCGCAGGCATCACAAAGCTGCCCTTATCGCAGAGCCGAATCTGACATTTGACTCGCGATTCCTCCGGCATTAAAATGCCTGCGGAATGGAGATTGATGTGAATATGAATAAAGAAAAAACTGGCAGTATCCTCCCGATAATGGCAATGGACAGCATTTCCGATGCCGGACCGGACGCTTTAAAAATTACCGGACTTGTAAAATCCGGCGGCACCGTGACCGGCTATCAGCTTTCTGACGGACGGATTGTGTCCAGGGAATCCGGCGTTGAACTTGCAAAAGAAAATAAAATTCAAGGTGTCGGCGTTGCGCACAACAAAGATACCGAATATTTAAAATCTATCCCTGACGGCACGGAAGACAACAATTTAAGCCATCTTCCGACCGTACACGGATAATACAAAATGCCTTGCGGCTTATGGCAAGGCATTTGTTACATATTGTTTGCTTTGACGCGTTCTAAAAATGCAGCATCAAATTTTGAATTCAGCTCTTTATTAAAGGAAAGATATTCTTCCTTAATGGCGCTGTCTGCAATTTCATCATTACTGCTGTATTCCAGACCATCTATAAACAGTGCCGCAATACAGGCGATATCCCGGTACTTCGCATTTTCCAGATACACCATATAGGTATCTAAGTGGCTTTTTACTTCTGTCGGCTTATGCACAATCGCCACCGTCTGTCCATCTTCATATAAACACAGATAATGCCGGTCCGTTCCCAGACCGATTTCATACAGCTGATACTCTCTATCGTAAAACTGTATTTTATAATAGTCATATCCCACGGATACAAACAATACTTTTTTCTGACAGACTTCCGCCGTATAAAGACCGCCCACCGGTTTGTTATGCTCTGAAATACCGTACATCAATTCATTCTTTTCGCCTTTCTTTTCCAGTAAGACCGGCTCAAAGGACAGCGTATATACATTTTCCCCCGAAAAAACAAGTTCTGTGGAAATGTTATTCATGGATTTACATTTTGCAAGTATTTCCTGTGTTGCAGCATTTTCGATTTCAAATTCCGGCTCGGCACCAAACTGTGTCTGCTTAATATTTAGAATCATAATCCTCCAAAAATGAATGTTTCTGACCGTTTTGTTTATAGGCAACGATGGTGTTCAGATTGACATTTTCCACGCTCCGGAAAATGTTCTTTTCAATATACGGACTTTTGGCGCTTAATTCTTTAATCAGTGCCTTAATTTCCGCACGCTTTGAACCTTTTTCCGTTCCGCCGCAAGAAGCACAGCTTTCCGTAAAACGGCACGCACACTGGATAAACTGTAAATGATTGTAATCTCTCCAGCGGATAATATCTTCTTCGCGCACCAGATATAACGGACGGATTAACTCCATGCCTTCAAAATTCGTACTGTGCAGCTTTGGCATCATGGTCTGAATCTGCGCCCCATAGAGCATACCCATTAAAATAGTTTCGATAACATCATCAAAGTGGTGTCCCAGCGCAATCTTGTTACAGCCAAGCTCTTTTGCCTTGCTGTACAGGTAGCCGCGGCGCATACGCGCACACAGATAGCACGGTGACTGTTCCTCTGATGCAACAATATCAAAGATTTCCGATTCAAAAACCGTAATCGGCACATTTAAGAACTGTGCATTATCTAAAATAACCTGATAATTAAACGGATTGTAGCCCGGATTCATTACCAGATATACAACTTCAAAATTCTGCTGTCCGTGGCGCTTTAATTCCTGAAAAAGCTTCGCCATCAGCATGGAATCTTTTCCACCGGAAATGCAGACTGCAATCTTATCACCGTCTTTGATCAGCTCATATTCATTAATCGCCTTTGTAAACGGCCGCCAGATTTCCTTGCGGAACTTCTTTACAATACTGCGTTCTACATCAGCACAGCACTGTTCCTTTAAATCCTCCTGACGCATCACGGTACGCAGCTTTAACCGCAGATACGCACGGAAGCCGTCCTGTATACTGTATACTTCATAGCCTTCTTTTTCAAAATCTTCCGCCAGCGCATCACTTTGCTGTCCTGTATGGCACAGCAGGTAAACAGGTGTCTGATTCTTTGTGAGTTCTTTTATCTGCTGTTTGAGCGTTTCACTATCCATATGAAGGGCTCCGGGCATCGTTTCCTTGTCAAACGCTTCTTTTTCCCGGATATCTATTACCAGTTTTTTTCTGGTATCCGCTTCGTATTCTTCCATTGTTTTCCGAAACATACTTACTCCTTACATTTGCAATTATCCACTTATCATACCACTGTGCCGGAAATAATTCAATATTACTGTACGGAAATCACCTTGTAATCCTGTGCTTCCACAGCTTCTTTTAATGCTTCATCCGAAACGGCACTTTCTAAGGTAACAACAGCTGTTCCCGCTTCATGGCTGACAACTGCTTCTTTGACTTCCGGAAGGGCTTCGAGTGCCTTCTTTACTCTTGCCTCACAGTGTCCGCACATCATTCCTTCGATTGTTAATGTTTTTTCCATTTTCTTGTCCTCTACTTTCTTTTTTGATTTTATTTTTTTATCTTTTTCTGCATTGTGTACAGAGAAAAGATTTAAGCGTAACGCATTGGTTACTACGCAGAAGCTTGATAAGCTCATTGCTGCAGCACCAAACATCGGATTTAACTTCCATCCAAAGAACGGAATCCATACGCCCGCCGCCAGCGGAATTCCGATGATATTATAAAAGAATGCCCAAAACAGGTTTTCATGAATGTTTCTAAGCGTTGCACGGCTTAAACGGATTGCCGCCGGAACATCGCTTAAACGGCTTTTCATCAGTACAACATCTGCCGCATCAATTGCAATATCCGTTCCCGCACCGATTGCAATACCGATATCGGCTCTCGTAAGCGCCGGTGCATCGTTAATGCCGTCACCGACCATTGCAACCCTGCCGTCACGCTTTAAGCGGCTGATAACGCTGTCTTTTCCGTCCGGCAGGACATCTGCGATAACCTCATCTACGCCTGCCTGTGCGCCGATTGCCTTCGCCGTCCGTTCATTGTCGCCTGTCAGCATGACAACACGGATTCCCATGTTCTGTAACTGTCTGACGGCTTCCGGGCTGTCTTCCTTGATAACGTCCGCAACCGCAATGATTCCAAGCAGTTTGTCGTCCTTTGTAAAAAACAGTGGTGTCTTTCCCGCATTTGCAAGCTTTTGTGACTGCTCCTGCATTTCCTGTGAAACCGTGGTGCGGGTACTGATAAATTTGTAATTACCGCCTGACAATACCGCATTTTCATATTCTGCCGTCAGTCCGTTTCCCGGAAGTGCCGTAAAGTTATTCACTTCAAAAATATCTGTCTGCGCTGCTTCGGCATATGCCAGTACTGCCTTTGCCAGCGGATGTTCGCTCTTTTTTTCCAGTGCATACGCAAATGAAATCAGTTCTTTTTCCGTGACACCTTTATTGCAGATAACGTCTGTGACCTTTGGTTCACCGGTTGTAATGGTTCCGGTCTTATCCAGTGCCACAATCTCAATCTTTCCCGCTTCTTCCAAGGATACCGCCGTCTTAAATAAGATACCGTTTTTTGCGCCCATGCCGTTGCCAACCATAATCGCAACCGGTGTTGCAAGTCCTAATGCACACGGACAACTGATAACCAGTACGGAAATTCCTCGTGCCAGTGCAAAACCGACACTCTGTCCCGCAAGCAGCCATACAATGATGGTTACTGCCGCTATTGTAATGACTGCCGGCACAAAGATACCGGATACCTTATCGGCAACCTTTGCAATCGGCGCTTTTGTTGCCGCCGCATCACTGACCATCTGAATAATCTGTGAGAGGGCTGTATCTTCCCCGACTCTTGTCGCTTCACATTTTAAATAACCGGACTGGTTGATGGTTGCCGCTGATACCAGATCACCAGCTGCTTTATCCACAGGAATACTTTCTCCTGTCAGTGCCGATTCATTGACTGCACTGCTGCCTTCCAATACTTTTCCGTCTACCGGAATATTTTCTCCCGGACGTACAATAAAGATGTCGCCTTTCTGTACCTGCTCAATGGAAACTTCCGTTTCCACACCGTCTTTTAACAGCACTGCCGTTTTCGGCGCTAACTTCATCAAACCCTTTAAAGCATCGGTTGTTTTCCCTTTAGAATGGGCTTCAAGCATTTTACCGACCGTAATCAGTGTCAGAATCATTGCCGCCGATTCAAAATAAAATTCGTGCATGTAGTGCATAACACCGTCCATATTGCCATGCACCTGTGCATCGGTCATGGCAAACAGCGCATATGTGCTGTATACAAATGCCGCACCCGAACCCAATGCCACGAGTGTATCCATATTCGGTGCTTTATGAAACAGGCTCTTAAAGCCGCTGATGAAAAACTTCTGGTTAATCACCATCACCGCAATCGTTAAAAGCATCTGAATCAGTCCCATGGCGATATGGTTATCGGCAAGCACCGCAGGAAGCGGCCAGCCCCACATCATATGCCCCATGGAAAAATACATCAGGACAATTAAAAATACCAGCGATGACAGCAATCTTTTCTTTAAAACGGGGGTTTCCCTGTCTTTTAACAGCTCCTCATCACCAAATGAACTGCCAGCCGCCGAACTGCCGTTTTTGGTGTTTTCTGCCGCTTTGCTTCCCTTTTTGGAAGCACCGTATCCGGCATCTGTGACGGCTTTTACAATATCCTGTTCCGAGGCCGTGCCTTCTACGCCCATTGAATTGGTCAGAAGACTTACGGAACACGATGTTACGCCCGGCACTTTGGATACGGCTTTTTCCACACGCGTACTGCATGCCGCACAGCTCATGCCTGTTACTGTATACTGTTCCATTTTATGATTCCCTCCAGTCTTTATGATATCCGGTGGGTAGAAGTAAAAACCTTGCGCCCCGGCACCATTTTATTCGCTTTATTCATGTTATTTATATCTTTTGTTACTTCATTAATTTCTGCAAAACTTTTACAAGCTCGTCTACCGTTTCTTCTTTTCCTGCACGGATATCATCTGTGACACAAGTCTTGATGTGATTGGCAAGCAGCACTTTATTAAAGCTGTTCAGCGCCGCATTGGCCGCCGCCACCTGAATCAGAATATCCGGACAATACGCATCCTTTTCAACCATGCCTTTAATTCCACGAATCTGACCCTCTATTCTGTTTAAACGATTAATTAAATCCCGGTACTCTTTTTCAGAGCGTTCCTTATGCTTATGGCAACAGCACATTTCTTCTTCCTGCATATTTTCTCCATTTCTACTACAATATATTTGAACTTTATTTTTAATCACATATTATACCCCTGTAGGGTATATGTCAAGTTTATTTTAAAAAAACGCAGAAGTGACAGTTTTCTTGCGTACTATCACTTCTGCGGCTTCTATGTTTTTTATTTTTACAAACTTTTTATTTAGTTGGTGTTCCATTCTTCAATCACGCAGGTGTGATGCTTCTTTTCCTTTCTTTCAGCATCGTAATTAATACCGACCAGTAAAATTTTATCACTATACCCTGTCAATACCCCGTGATATCTGTTTTCTTTAATCTGCGCAATTGCAGAATCGGCAGATTTGTTGTGCTTTAACTCCACGACCATTGCCGGTCTGTGTCCGGCATTGGCTCTCGGAATAAACACAAAATCCGCAAAGCCTTTCCCTGCCGGCATTTCCCGCACAATGTTGTAATACGCCGGTGCCGTAAAATATGCCATGGTAAGCACACAGCTTAATGAATTTTCATCGTTATATTTAAGGACTGACGTGTAAGTGTCGTGGGCAAGTTCTACGAGTTCTGCCACCTTCTCACTGTCCCCTTTTATCGTTGCCAGCAGTAACCGGTCACACTTTGCAATGGATTCTGCCACCTCTTTCCAGCTTCCGGTACTCAATGCCGCCTGATAAGCTTTCTTTACTTCATAATTCGGTATATAAGCACTTTCTTCTTCCCTGTCATAGCCCAGATATCCTAAATGAATCAATGCCGTCAGTGCTTCGTCCTTTGATGAAACCGTAAAAAGGTCATTTTGGAAGGTTTCGGTATTGACATAAACCTTTCCCCCGGAAAGCATCGTCATCACATTGTCTTTTAAGCCTGCATAATGTATTAATAGAGGCAAATGAAGACGTGTTTTTCCAGTATGAATCAAAGTCCTGCTGTGCCAGTGCCATGGACACCGAATTCGGATTGTACATATGCATTCCGTCAATCAGATAGCCGTTATACCATGCCTTCATGCTTTCAAAATCCATGTCAAACCTTTCACAAAGCACTTTCACTTCATCTTCCGTAAATCCGTAATACTGCGTAATCGGCTTTGATTTTAACATCGTATATTCGCTGAAATTATTCAGCGCCGATTCGTCTTTGATTTTCTTAATCGGAAGGATTCCCGTAATGTATGCCAGTGCCAGAAATGCTTTGGATTCTTCCGACTTAAACAAGGAATGAAGAAACTGCAGATATTGGTGAACCAGTTCTTTATTCTCGCTGTTTCGGATAACGCAGTCCCACTCGTCAATGATGATGACAAACGGGGTCTTCGTCTTTTGATATATCATCATTAAATTATAGCTTAAACTGTCTTCGTAATTTAATTCATCTCCAAAAACATGTTTGAAATCCTTATAAATGTATTCCACGATTTTTTCGGTAATATTTTCCTTGTAAGAATCCCAAAAAGTTGAAATATCCAGATGTATCACATTGTACCGGTTCATATATTTCTTATAATCCGGACTCTGGGCAATCTTGGTATCTTCAAAAAGCTTTTCCGAATCACTTCCAAGGCTGTAGTACGCATCGATCATGCCCGCCGCGTGGGATTTGCCGAACCGTCTGGCATGGCTGACGGCAAGGCAGTTCCTTGGCGTTCCAATCAGCTCATTCAGATCATTTAACAGCCCGGTTTTATCCACGTATATTTTATAATTTTTATCTTTCGCAAAACTTTCATTCCCCGGATTAAAATATACGCCCATTTACAATGTCACCCCTTTCCATTATATTTTACTTTATTACCGTTTTTTTATTTGTTAATTAATATTTTAACATATTTTCATTTACAGGTCTATGAACATTCCCGAAACCTATTAAAAATTTCCCAAAAAAAATTGACAAATTCATTTTTTATGCTATGATAACAGACAGAGTGTTCGTCAGCAAGACCGCACGAAGGGGTACACCACCGCGGGTGTAGCTTTCCTTTCGTGCGGTCTTTTTTTATTTTATAACAAGACTTTTACCCGGATATGCCGGACACATCAGCGGGTTATCAAATCTACAGACAGGAGGGTTTTCCATGATTCAGATTAACGGAAACGAAGCCATGCAGGCAGACGGCATGAGCATTGCAGATTATCTGCTGTCCGAAGGATATGTGCTGTCCCACATTGCCGTTGAACGCAATGAAGTGATTGTCAGCAAAAAAGATTATGCCGATACACGGATTCAGGACGGCGATGTTATCGAAATCGTGCAGTTTATGGGCGGCGGCTGATAAACATTTTCACAACACGGCTAAATTCTAAATTAAAACAGAGCAGTCAGACTGCTCGGAAACGGAGAAAAATTATGATTGAAAATGATACATTTACATTGGGAGGACATACCTTTTCTTCCCGCTTTATCTTAGGTTCCGGTAAATACAATCTGGATTTAATCCGCGCAGCCGTATCCGATGCCGGTGCGCAGATTATCACGCTGGCTGTCAGACGTGCCAATACCAAAGACAGCGAAAATATTCTGGACTATATCCCGGAGGGTGTCACGCTGCTTCCGAATACGTCCGGTGCCAGAAATGCTGACGAGGCTGTCCGCATTGCGCGCCTTGCACGGGAAATGGGCTGCGGTGATTTTGTCAAAATCGAAATTATGCACGACTCTAAATACCTGCTTCCTGACAACTACGAAACGATTAAGGCAACTGAAATTCTTGCAAAGGAAGGCTTTATCGTTATGCCGTATATGTACCCTGACTTAAATGCCGCCAGAGATTTAGTCAATGCAGGCGCCGCTTCCATCATGCCGCTTGCCTCTCCGATTGGCTCTAATAAGGGACTTGCAACCAAAGAATTTATTCAGATTTTAATTGATGAAATTGACCTCCCGATTATCGTAGATGCCGGTATCGGAAAGCCTTCACAGGCATGTGAAGCTATGGAAATGGGTGCCGCCGCTATCATGGCAAATACCGCGATTGCAACTGCCGGAAATATTCCTGAAATGGCTAAAGCTTTCGGTCTTGCAATTGAAGCCGGACGGCGTGCCTACCTTTCCGGTCTTGGACGTGTATTAAATAAAGGCGGCGAAGCTTCCGACCCGCTGACCGGATTTTTACATAACTAATTTTTAGAAAAGAGGTCTTATTTTATGGACACCAATCAAAAGGAAAATGATTTTATTATTCAGAACGGCAAATTAAGTCCTGCCGCTTTAAAACGAAAAACAGAACTGGAAAATAATCCGGCTTCCCGTACAGACCACATGGCATATCTGCCGGACATGGAGCAGATTTCCTCCGATATCCGTGATAAGGTGCTTGCTGCCATGAACGCTTATGAGCCGGACAAATACACTGCGCGCGATGTCTTAGCTGCACTTTCCCACGACCGCTGCAGTATTGAGGACTTTAAGGCACTGCTCTCCCCTGCCGCAGAACCGTTTCTGGAAAAAATGGCACAGCGCGCCGAGCGTGAAACGCGTAACCACTTCGGTAATTCTACCTACATTTTCACACCGCTGTATATTGCAAATTACTGTGAAAATTACTGTGTTTACTGCGGTTTTAACTGCTATAACGATATTCACAGAAAACAGCTTTCCATGGAAGAAATTGAGCATGAAATGAAGGTTATCGCCGATTCCGGCATTGAAGAAATTCTGATGCTGACGGGCGAGAGCAAATCAAAGAGCAGCATTACCTATATCGGCGATGCCTGCCGTCTTGCCAAAAAATATTTCAGAAATGTGGGTCTTGAAATTTATCCGTGCAATACAAAGGATTACGCTTATCTGCATGAATGTGGTGCAGACTATGTGACTGTTTTTCAGGAAACTTATAATGCCGACAAATATGAAACGCTTCATCTCATGGGACACAAACGTGTCTTCCCATACCGCTTTGAAGCACAGGAACGTGCTTTAATGGGCGGTATGCGCGGTGTCGGATTTTCCGCTCTGTTAGGTCTGTCTGACTTCCGTAAGGATGCGCTTGCCACGGCACTGCACGTATATTATCTCCAGCGCAAATATCCGCATGCGGAAATGTCTTTGTCGTGTCCGCGGTTACGGCCGATTATTAATAATGAAAAAATTAATCCGCTGGATGTACATGAAAAACAGCTCTGTCAGGTTTTATGTGCATACCGCATTTTTCTGCCATATGCCGGAATTACCGTATCATCAAGGGAATCGGCTTCTTTCAGAAACGGTATTATCAAGATTGCCTGCACCAAGGTATCTGCCGGTGTCAGCACCGGTATCGGCGATCATGAAGCCAAATATGAAGGCAGTGAAGAAAAAGACTGCGGTGACGAGCAATTTGAAATTGCCGACACCCGCAGCTTAAAACAAATGTATAACGATATTAAACAGCAGGGTTTGTGGCCGGTCTTAAATGATTATCTGTATGTGTAGTATCTACGGATACACCGGTACTTTCCGACAGGAAAGCATTTTTCCAATCTTCCTGTATATCATCTGTTTCGTCTGCCGGTTCGGCAGACGAAACTTTTTTAGTCTGTTTTTTCTTTTCGGCATCTTCCTTTGTTTCGGGAAGTTCCTGATAATCCGATGTTTTCTTAAACTCCTTTAAAACATCATCATATGCGGCATACAGCATCTGCTTTGCCGGGTCATCATCGCTGATATGAAACATCGCTTCACTGTAAACGTCCTGCACTTCCTCTTTTGAATGACAGTGCTTGATTCGCTCCTCCAGTGCCTGCCGCTGAATCTGCACCCGCTCCACATACGGATACAATGCCGGATAATGAATTTTGATATAACGCATTTCCTCCGCCGACAGCTTCTTGCCGGAATACACTTTATTCATTACTTTTCTGTCATAAGAGCTTTTTTGTGCATCTGTCATGCCCGAAGTCGGATCTAGCATATCCTTAATTTTTTCTGTTATCGCACTGACCTGTTCATAAGCACATTTTTTTAACTGCAAACCGGCAACCCACTTGGCACTTTCCGCATCCGTAACTCCGGTCTGTCCTGTGGAAACGGTCGTCTTTTTCTTTGTTCCTGCGCTTTCTCCGGTACTTTCTACACCTGACACCTCTGTATTCTGTGTATTTTGTGCCTTATTTTCTGTCTGCATCTGCACGTTGGTTTCCTGTGTATCGGTGTTTAAAACTTTAAACTGTACTGTCTGCATGGCTTTCTCCTCTTTTTTGTAAACTGCTGTTTCTGATTCTCACTTTTATATAAAAAGTATCGGCAGAAATGACGATTTTCTTGAGTTTTTACGGCAAAAGCCTTATACTTTGAAAAAACAGCTTACACAGCAGAATGGAGTTTTTTATGGATACTCAGATTCAACAAACCTTTGAACAGTTAAAACAGACCATTTCCGTTTCCACTTCCCCGTTCCATACCGCAAAAGAAGCCATGCGCAGGCTTAATGAAGCTGGCTTTGTAACACTGGACTGGGACAGCACATGGGAACTGGTTCCGGGTGGAAAATATGCCGTCTGCCCGTTTGGCACAACGGTTTTCAGCTTTCAAATCGGCACAGACCTTTCCGATACCCCGGTATGGAAGCTTTCCTCTTCACATATTGACAATCCGGGATTTCGTATCAAATACAATCCGGTCGTTTCCTCTAAAAACGGCTGCCGCTTAAATACAGAAGTTTACGGCGGTGCAATTTACAGTACATGGCTTGACCGTCCACTCTCAATTGCCGGACGGATTGCGTTAAAAAATCCACAATCTGCACACCCGCGCCTGAAACTGGTGGATTTTAAACGTCCTGTGGCAGTTTTGCCAAATCTTGCCATTCATTTAAACCGTGCCATGAATGACGGTGTCGCCCTTAATGCACAGACCGATTTGCTTCCAATATGCGGCATGGACGAACACATGGACACCGATACATTTCTTCAGATTCTTGCCAATGAAACCGGCGAAAAACCGGAAGATATTTTATGCTTTGATTTGTCCGTGTACCACTATGCGGAACCGGTGCGCACCGGATTTTCCGGCGATATGTTTATGGCACCGCGCATTGACAACATTTCTTCGGTGCAGGCATGCCTGACCGGACTGATTGAAGCTAATCCGTCAGACGGCATTTCCGTGGCGGTTCTGTTTGACCATGAAGAAATCGGAAGCCGCAGTAAAAACGGTGCCAACGGCAATCTCCTTTCCTATACTTTGGAGCGTATCTGCAATGCCCTTAATATTTCAAGAGAAAACTTTTTGCAAAGCCTTGTACACAGTTATTATCTTTCTTTGGACGTTGCGCACGCGATACACCCGGCGCACCCTGAAAAATCGGATATTACATCTGCCATGCCGTTAAACCGCGGCTTTGCCATTAAGGCTTCCGCAAAACACGCATATTGCAGTGATGACGATATGACCGGCGTGATTTTACAGCTTGCCGCCCGTCATCATATTGCCTGCCAGCAAAATCATATGCGCAATGACTATCCGGGCGGTAGTACCGTCGGTCCAATGGTCGCCGCAAATCTTCCGATGTGCAGTGCCGATATCGGTATTCCAATTTATGCAATGCACTCTGCCATGGAAACTGCGGGAATGAAAGACCAGTATGACTTAGAAGCTTTTATGAAAGCATTTTATAAGGAATTGTAATGATTATAATTTGCTTTTTGATATGTTTTGGGACTTTCTACATGATAATAAAACACTGTTATCGCAAAAGCCATTACAAAATGTCTTGCGGTAACAGTCTTTATCTTATTATTTATCATATCATTTATAATATTATTCACGATGACAGACTGTCATCATAGATAAAAGATTTAAAATATAAAATTTACACAGGAAGAATAAACCTTTTTCCGTCTATATCCGATACTTTTAACGTGACGTCATACACTTTTTGTATGAGTTCACCCGTAAGTATCTGCTGGGGACTTCCCTGCGCAATACATTTGCCGGATTTTAATGCAACAATTTCATCGCTGTAATACAACGACTGATTGACATCATGAAGAACCATAATAATCGTAAATCCATATTCTTCATTTAACCTGCGAATCAACCGCAGAATCTGAAGCTGATAGCGGATATCCAGATACGTTGTCGGCTCGTCCAACAGCAGAACCTTTGCATCCTGCGCCAGTGCCATTGCAATCCACACACGCTGTTTCTGTCCTCCGGAAAGCTGACTGACCGTCTTATCCTTATGCTTTGTGGTATTGGTAATTTCAAGCGCCCATTCAATCCGCTCCATATCCTTTGCTTTGTCAAACGGAACGCCCATTTTGTGATACGGAATCCGTCCGTAAGATACCAGCTTTTCCACAGTTAAATCCGGCGGCGCCGTATTATACTGATGTACCACGGCAACCGACTGTGCAAACTGCTTCTGCCGGATTTGTGCAATATCCTCACCCTGTAATAAAATCTTTCCACCTGCCGGCTTTAAATTTTTCGTCATCAACTGGAGCAGCGTAGATTTTCCACAGCCGTTTGGTCCAATCATCGTTGTGACAATGCCTTCATGAAATGACAGATTCAGGTTGTTAAGCACCTCATGTTTATCATAGGCAAATGACAGATTTTCTATTTCAAATACGTTCTTTTTCTCTTTATTATTTTGCATATCCCTGCTTTGACCTCCTAAGCAATAAGATAAAAAACGGTCCGCCCACAACAGACATAATCACGGAAGCACTGATTTCATACGGTGCGGTAATCGTTCTTCCGACTGTATCCGCAAGAAGCAGTACGACCGCACCAAGCAGAGCTGAATACGGCACGAGCGTTTTGTGGCTGCTGCCCACCAGCAGTCTTGCAATATGCGGAACAATTAACCCTAAAAAGCTGATTGCCCCGATAACGGCTGTTGAAATCGCGGCAAGCAGTACCGCAATCACGGAAATCACCATACGGCTTTTTGCCACGGATACACCGATAGAGCGCGCCGTTTTATCTTCCAATGCCAGTAAATCACACTGTCCCGAAACAACCACTGCGGCAATCAGTCCAACCACCACATAGCCGATTAACGTTTTAAAATCTGTCCACGTTTTCATCGTGATATTGGCATTGACAATGCTTGCCGCTCCGGAATAACTGCTGCCCGTGCCTGAATTAAATGCACTCATCAGTCCCGTAAACATTGCATTGACCGCCACACCGACTAAGATAATGCGAAGCGGCGATAAACCGTCCTTCCACGACAGCGCATATACCAGAAAAAATGCGGCAAGACCGCCTAAAAATGCCGCCGCCGGTGTGAAAAAGTACAATGACGGACAAAATGCCGTAAGCAGTACTGCCGTAAGGCTCGCACCCGAACTGACACCGATAATGCCGGGGTCTGCCAGCGGATTTTTCATGACGGCCTGCAAAAGCACACCGGACACTGCCGTTGCCGCACCGCCAGCTATTGCGATAAAGATTCTCGGAAAACGCAAATCATAAATCGTTGCAACATTTTCATCATACGCGACAAACAGTCCGCTAAATAACTGTTTTGCCGATACCTTCAGACTTCCCGTATTTGCCGCCCACAAAAACAAAAGTAAAAGTGCTCCCACCGTTAAAATATAGGACAGCACTATTTTTTTCTTTTCCATCTTTTTTCTCTACTTTCCGCTGTATTTCCAGCATTTTAAAATAACAGTGTAAATATTGCCGTACTCTCCGGCATGTGCATAATCCCCACGGAGCAGGTCATTTTCAGACACACACTTCCGTGAAAAATCCTGCCGGAATCGCTTCCGATATTGACAAATTCAAGCACGCTTGCCGGAAATGAAATCAAATCGCCGTTTCGCTGTGCTTCACAAAATTTTGACCCGTCAAAATATTTCAGACATTTAATCTTTCCGCTCATTTTTCTGCCCGTCATCGCGGAATATTTCTCGACCCGCTGTGCCTTTAACAAAATCATGCCCCTGCCGTCCGTGACCGACAGCGTACAGGGATGTATAAAGCCTTCGTTGGACATGGAAATGTTGCTGCCGTTTTTCACGGTTTCCCTGTATATAATAAACGGAAGCAGATATTGACCGTCCCGCAGTCCGTTGCACAAAATCGTGCCATCAAACCGTTCATATGTACGAAGCAGATGCTTCATGCGGTACTGTTCTTCCATACTGCGAATCACTTCAAAAGTTTCATCCGAGCAGTACATGGATAAATACAGTGCGTCATTACATGCCTGCGCCTCTGTCACGCCTTCATAAATCAGATGATTTGTTGCAATGTCCATCCGCTCCGCGTATTTACGCGCCGTCTGTTCACCCAGCTTTTCAAGCCGCGGATGTCTTGAATCCGTGCGATTCAAATAACCGTCCTTCTCCAGCGCCGTAAATACCCGGCTCACCGTATATTTTTCTACACCGAGTGTCTTAGACAGATTGGTTACATTGCAGTTTTCCGGTGACATTTTTAATAAACTGACTAAGATTCGTATTTTTAAAAATTCTATCGAATCCAGCTTTCCCACTTCCCCTCTGATTCATTATTTACTTATTTGCTGATTCATTAATTCGTTGATTCACTTACTTGCTGTTTATTGTTTGTTATTTGTTAGTTATTGTTTTCTGGTTGCTCGTGTCTTGTTTGCCGTCGCTACTCTCTGTTAGTTGTCGCTAATTCATGGGTAAAAAAAATTTATTACCTTTAGACTTTATATTTGTCGTCTTTTTATTTTGGTTAGCTTTGGCTAACTTCTATAGTATAAATGTCTGGGTTTGAACTGTCAATGTGCGTTTTGATAACTTTTCTCATTATGTTTTAATAGCTTTTTTATTCTGCATTTTGAGGATGGACTCTGAACAGTTACTTTAACATTAAAAATTGCCACACAAGCACTGTTTTTGTCTTTTACGACATTGACAACGCTTATGCGGCAGTTTCAGAGTTATAATTTGCAATATTCTATTATATGCTCTGTTTTATTCTGCAATTTTCTTGTCTGTTTCCAGAATATGATGTACCAGCCAGTCTGTTAAGAATGTAAGTACTTCCTGAATGACTTCCTCAGAATTTTCATCTAAATGTTCTAAATCCAGTTCATCTAACTTCTGACAGAACTGGTCATGCTGTACCTTCTGCATGAACATTCCCTTGTAATTAATGCTTTTCATGTATTCTTCTTCATGCTGGAAATGAATCTTTGTATAATCTCTCAATTCATTTAAAATCTTAGCGATGTGGTCATATTTATCCGGTATAAATTCATTTTTATATAATTCATACGCTTCATCTGCGATTTCAAAAAGCTTCTTATGCTCCTCGTCAATCTGAGCAATTCCTGTATAATATTCCGGTTTCATCTCGTACATTGTCTTTTCCTCCAATTCCGGCGGCTGCCAGGCTATTGATGTATTTTATGTATTTGTACAGCCTGTCTTTACCTGCTTCTTAATGTTTTTATTACAATAACATAAATAGCTGGTGATGTCGAATGGTTTTTGGGGAAATATGTGAATAAGCTGTTTTTTTATTGCTACATTTCATCAAATAGCGGTTTATTCCTTGTGTTTGGGACGTTCTTGGATTTTGATACATCTCATGTTAAAGTTTATCTCGTGCAGGAGCAGACAACCACTACTGTTCAACCATTTCAAAACATCCCATGTTAAAGTTTATCGGCAGTCTTACAGCACCAAGCAGCTCTGCACGCTGATTTCAAAACATCTCATGTTAAAGTTTATCTTGCAAGTTGACATCTTTTTTTGGTATCTTTTCAAATTTCAAAACATCCCATGTTAAAGTTTATCTGTTTGGTCTCTTTTTCATTCGCTTTTTTAAAATATTTCAAAACATCCCATGTTAAAGTTTATCGGTCATACGCTGCGTTGGTTTCATCCTTCATTGCACCATTTCAAAACATCCCATGTTAGAGTTTATCCCGCAGGCTTTGCAGGTTCGCTGGTTGCTTTCTTATTTCAAAACATCCCATGTTAAAGTTAATCCCTTGTCACGCTCTGCCATATAATCAGCCATTTTCATTTCAAAACATCCCATGTTAAAGTTAATCCATACTAACCTTTGCGGGTCATATGAAATAAGCAATTTCAAAACATCCCATGTTAAAGTTAATCAGATACTGCTGATAGTGCTACACATGCAAATACTGCATTTCAAAACATCCCATGTTAAAGTTAATCCAAAAAAGCTGGTGGGACTGCGTGCCGGATTTATATTTCAAAACATCCCATGTTAAAGTTAATCTGTGTTAATTCTTTAGAACACTGCACGATTTCTACATTTCAAAACATCCCATGTTAAAGTTAATCCTGTCGGCACGATACCGCCAGTAGTCACGCCCTGTGATTTCAAAACATCCCATGTTAAAGTTAATCTCCAATATTTGTAGGGCTTGGAATTGTCTCTATAGCATTTCAAAACATCCCATGTTAAAGTTAATCCATAAATAAATTGCCCGCGATGGTATAGCCGCTACCATTTCAAAACATCCCATGTTAAAGTTAATCAAGGGTGCCCCGTAGAGGGGCGAAGGTACAGAAACAATTTCAAAACATCCCATGTTAAAGTTAATCATCTTCACCCCCACCGTCCTGCTTTGGGCTATTTTTATTTCAAAACATCCCATGTTAAAGTTAATCTAGCGCCCGAAGAAATAAAGGGTATAGCAGTACAATTTCAAAACATCCCATGTTAAAGTTAATCAGATTGCAGGCGTTGTGGCTGCAATCGGACCTTTGCATTTCAAAACATCCCATGTTAAAGTTAATCAACACTGCGGTTGTTTCTTCCACCGAATATCCCATATTTCAAAACATCCCATGTTAAAGTTAATCATATATCTTAATTGTAGCCGCGGTAAACTTCATAAAATTTCAAAACATCCCATGTTAAAGTTAATCAGCTCTAATCCTCTCTCTGAAATATGTTTCATGTAATTTCAAAACATCCCATGTTAAAGTTAATCTTGCAAGCTATCCAGACATAAAAAAGGCACAACCAAATTTCAAAACATCCCATGTTAAAGTTAATCAGGATTCTACCTCTCTCTCAGCGCCAGCTATTGAGCATTTCAAAACATCCCATGTTAAAGTTAATCATATTTCTGGCTTATTGCCGTTTATATCTTTCAAATTTCAAAACATCCCATGTTAAAGTTAATCCTTCACGCCTATTTTCATCTTTATATCTGCGTTCTGATTTCAAAACATCCCATGTTAAAGTTAATCTTTCAAACGATTCAGAGATATTCGTGTAGATTACATTTCAAAACATCCCATGTTAAAGTTAATCGATTTTCAAACGATTCGGAAATATTCGCATAGATTACATTTCAAAACATCCCATGTTAAAGTTAATCTTGTAGCAGAAGCTCACAAGTGAGTCAAATTCGTTCATTTCAAAACATCCCATGTTAAAGTTAATCGGTAAATATGGGT
>OGNR01000628.1_pt1 | contig 18601 bp, 14 predicted proteins | sample 1573501 | NCBI WGS metagenome assembly OGNR01 (sample SAMEA2581918, study PRJEB24529) | metagenome | biome: Human gut stool | place: China | collected 2011 | reverse complement strand
TTGGCTTCTGACATATTAAGGTCATAGTACCTTTTGTTATGTGAAAGAAACTTTGAAATTTCAAATTTTTCCCTTGCAAATGCCTTTACAGTTCTTACACCGGCAAGATTTTCCTCGGCTATCGTTGTAAGTTCAGCATTTTCTTCGCTTATCGCTTCATAAACCTTATCAAGCTTTTTCTCAAGCACGATAGCAACAATCCCACATATAGTCATGCATATCAGCGGCAGAAACGTAAGCTTCCAGTTCAGATTAAACATACAATAAAGCACGCTCACAACATGAACTGCAACTTCAATCGTAAATGTTCCGATAAATCCGATTGCAAGCCACACATGGTCTATATCATCCTTTACCCTCGCCATAAGTTCTCCGGTGTTTGTTTCACCGAAATAATCCATTGAAAGTCCCTGAATGTGAGTAAACAGTTCCTTTCTCATCTCGGCTCCGATTCTTGCACCGGTCTTATCTGCCGTAAATTCTTTCAGATATCCAAATATACTCCTGCCCGCTCCGATCAATACTATAGCCACAAGCAGCATCGGTAATCTTGCAAAATCCTGCCCTACAAAGATATCATTAACTATTATTTTCGTTATCTGTGGATATAGCATATCCAGTCCTATTGCAATAAACATACACACCAGGATAAATACATAGTAATACCAGTAATCACGTATGTATGAAGTTATTTTTTTCAATCTCATCCCTCTTTTCTTCATATTATCATTTGCTTATACATAACAGCCTAAGACTTACGCTCTCGCCAGAATATTATGAAATTTAGCTTTCTGATTTTCTGCTTTGCTGACACAGGTAGTTAAAGAATACAAAAAATCTGCAAATTTTATTATACAATTAAGATAAAAACTCTCAAATATAATAAAAAGCCCATGATCCGGCTTCTTTAACGATATACTGTCCAATCCCTCAAATGGCAGTATATAAAAAGAAGCCTGACGATCCAGGCTCACTAATAATTCATAAATATAATAATCAACAAAAAATCATGCTATATATGATTACAGTTCATAAATAGAGGCAAGTCTGTGCTGTCTTGTTTTGTTTTCAAAATTGATATGCTTTTTGTCATCAAATCTAAACATAAAATCTTACCTCGCTTTCTTTAATATTGATCATATCTGACTTTTTTAGTTAATCACAGTTACCATATATTGTCAACCCATTTATATAATATTTTTGGATTTATAAGCCATAATATTTTCATACACATACAACATGTGTATGCAGCTATAACACAATATGTTCCGGCAAAAATTCTGTCGGCACATCTTATAGCTGCCGACAGATAAAAGGAGGTATGTATTATGGCTACTAATAGTAAAAAAACTTCTGTACCAGAGGCAAAAGAGGCTATGAACCGTTTTAAGGAAGAGGTTGCTTCCGAACTTGGTGTACCTTTAAAAGAAGGATACAATGGAGATCTCACTTCTAAACAGGCGGGCTCTATCGGTGGAGAGATGGTCAAACAGATGATCATGAGACAGGAACAGCAGATGAAGTAGCATCTGATGCTACAAAAATGTGCGCATTTATGCGCATAACAAATGAGCAGTACGTGTATAAAGCGTACTGCTCATTTTATTTAGATACTTTTTATTTAGCTGCTTTTATTTAGTTGTTTTATTCAGCCTGCTCATCAATCTTAAAGTTATTTACATTCTTTCTGAGTTCTGCTGCTGAATTTTCTGCATCCTGCGCACTCTTCATAACCTCAGATGAACCATTTGCTATCGTCACTGTCTTTTGTGCAATGTTTGTAGTTCCTGCTGCACTGTCATTTGAGGCAGATGAAATACCATCGATTGCCTCTGTTATATTAGATATTGATGCGACAAGCTCCTCTGATGTGGCACTGAAATCAGATACAAGATCGTTAACTTTTGTTGCATCAAGATTATAATCATCTGCCATCTTTTCAAATTCATCAAAGCTTTGTACTATGTCAGTATCAACGAAATCAAGAAGCTTATTTGAATCTCCTGTAAGGTTTCCGACTGCTACGTTTACGTTTTCTGTTACACTCTGTATATTTGCCACTGCATCTTTTGACTGTTCTGCAAGCATTCTTATTTCTTCTGCAACCACGGCAAATCCTTTTCCTGCCTCTCCTGCTCTGGCTGCTTCTATTGAAGCATTCAATGCAAGCAGGTTTGTCTGTGCAGTAATAGTAAGGATAGAATCTGCCAGCACTCCGATCTGTTCAACAACCTTGGCATCATCAAGTGCCTTCTCAAGGCTTTCCCTGATCTCAGCCAGCATTGTCCGGATCTTCTGTCTGTTTTCTACAGTAGTATTCTTTGTATTCTCAGCTCTCTTGTGTATATCTTCTGCCTCAAGTGCACCATCCTGTGCCCTGCTGGCTATTTCCTTTGCAGCTTCTTCTATCTGCTGCGTCATTCCATTTATCTGTTCTACAGATGCCGCTGTCTCTTCTGTGCTTGCCGCAAGCTGCTGCGTAGTAGCTGAAACGTCCTCTATCTCACCATTGAGTGATGATACATTTGTATCTATGTTTTCAACAACGATATCTATGTTTTTAGCTTCGTTCTTAACTTTAGCCAGAAGTCCTCCTACGGATTGCCGCATGTCTTCAATAACACCGGCAAGACTTCCGAAATCGTCTCTTCTGTCCAGCAGCTTATGTGGCATTTTTTTCGAAAAATCTCCACTGGCTATATTATGGATTTCAACTGAAATATTACCTAAAGCCTTTATTATATCAGATGAAATAAATACTATAAGTAATGCAAGCACAATTACTATAACCACTGAAAAACAAATATACGATGCTGCCTCTTTTTTTACGAAAGATGAAAATTCTTTATCATGTGCTGCAATATCATCATCAATGTAGTCTGTATAATTTCCGGTACCAATAACCCAGTCAAACGGTTCAAAATACTCACTGTATGCACGTTTAGGTGAAGATTCTGTCTCTCCCTCTTTTGGGAAAACATAATCTGTATATCCTCCGCCATCCTCAACAGCTACACGTATGATTTCTTTTACCATCTGGTAGCCGTCAGCATCCTTTGTCTCCATACGGTTTGTGCCTTCTGTATCACTTCCAAGTAATACTACGTTTGTTCCATCAGACTGATCGATCCAGAAATATCCTGCATCCCCATATCTCAGCTGTCTTATCTCGTCAGCTGCTAAGGTCTTTGCCTCTTCGAGAGTATATTTTCCTGCCTTATACTCATCGTTGATATCCGATAAAAGTGATATAGCCACACCAACCTGCTGCTTTATCAGATCATCATAACTCTGCCGTGAACTGCTTTCCATGGTTTCTAATGCCTTATCCTGCACCTGATTCATATCATTTACAGACATTAAGCTTGCAACTATAACCATAATCACTACTGAAACAATAATCAGTCCAAGTTTTACGCTAACCTTTAGATTTTTCATAACATAACCTCCTAACACATCTCTATCGGTTTTTGTATATCTTGTCTAATTTAATTATCATCTAGACAAATTAATTATAACATTTCAACATATATATATCAAGGAGATTATGTAATTTTTAGGAAAAAAGTTCCAAATTCTATGATTTAAAGCCTATTTAGTGCATAAAAACATAAAAAAGCGCAATTTAATATACAAGTCCCTGCCGGATATGATCTACTTTTGCATCATCCGTAAAATATCTTACGATTTCAAGTCCAAACGCTATGGCTGTTCCCATCCCGCGGCTTGTTATGACATTCCCATCCACAACGACCGGCTGCTTAGACCATTCAGCGCCTAAGAGCTTTTCCTCAAAGCCCGGATGACATGTCGCTCTTTTTCCTTCAAGTATATGATTTTCACCTAAAACGCTTGGAGCAGCACATATTGCCGCAACAAGTTTTCCCTTGGCTGCAAATTCCTTTATCGTCTTTGTAACAGTCGTATCAGCACCAAGATTTAATGTTCCCGGCATGCCTCCCGGAAGCACTATCGCATCATAAGAATCATAGTCAGCCTCTTCTTTTGTTGTATCTGTCTCAAAGGTCACTTTATGTGAACTTGTCACATTTTTCTTTCCATTAATTGAAATAGTTTCTATATCAAGTCCAGCCCTTCTGACAATATCTACAACAGTAAGTCCTTCTATTTCTTCGCATCCGTCTGCCATAAAAATTCCTATTTTACTCATCATTTTTCTCCTTTTTGATATATTTTATAAGCATATCCTCAAGATCTTCACCTGATACCGGCTTCGACAGGTAGTCATCAAAACCTTTTTCGATATATCTTTCCCTGGCTCCCGCCATCACATATGCCGTAAGCACAATGACCGGTGTGTCATGGTTTATGCATCCTTCTTTTTTTATTTCCTTTAATGCATCCTCGCCGTCTATTTCCGGCATCATATGATCTAATAATATAACATCATATTTTTTATTATAAGCCTTTTCTATACATTTTGCACCTCCATCCGCAATTTCGATCTGGATCTGTGTCTTCTTTAACAGGCCTTCTATTACTTTAAGATTTACCTTGACATCATCTACGACAAGTATTCTTTTATCGGGTACAACTAATTTTTCTTTGTATACGGTGTTTTGGGTACGTTTGTTTATATTTATATCTCCCAGCTCCCCCAAAGTTGCTATCTCCTGTGGTATCTCCACATAGAAAAGAGAACCCTTTCCTATTGTGCTGTAGACACCGATATTTCCATCCATAAGTTCTACCAGCTGCTTTGTTATGGCCAGTCCAAGTCCGGTTCCTTCTATTCCCTTATTCTTTTCGTTATCGAACCGCTCAAATGAACCAAACAGTTTTTCTTTATTTTCATCAGAGATTCCTATACCTGTATCCTCCACAGATACTATAAGAAGTATTTTTTTCCCATCTCCTGCAGATTTCCACCTGATCCGCAAAGTAACCGAACCTTCATGTGTATATTTTACAGCATTCGTCAGTATATTTGTTATGATCTGATGGAGCCTTACATCATCTCCGTAAAGGTTACATGGCGTAGTCTTGTCTGCATCTATTATAAGCTCAAGTTTTTTTGCCGATGCCCTTCCTTCTATCATCTTACAGCAATCAGTGATCAATGTCCTGAGGCTGTAATTTGCAGGAACCACTTCCATTTTCCCTGATTCTATTTTTGACAGATCTAATATATCATTTATTATTCCAAGCAAAGATTCACTTGCCGATGCAATATTTTGTGCATATTCAATCGTAGATGCTTCCTTTGACTCCCGCAATATCAGCTCATTCATACCCATTATCGCATTTATCGGAGTCCTTATCTCATGTGACATATTTGCAAGAAACCGGCTCTTTGCCTCATTTGCATCCTGTGCAGCCTCTTTTGCCCGTCTAAGCTGTTCCATTGTTTCATTTAGTTTCTCATACTCTGGTGTCTCAAGTGAAAATAAGAGGATCGTTATACCTACTGAGCCTGCAAATATATTCAGAAGTGTATATGGAGCTACAAAGACCTGAATGAGTGCTCCTGCGATCATCACGCTCATATATGCAAATATAGATAACAGTACCTTCTTTCCTCTATGATATCCTACCTTCAGAAGCCCTATCGATCCTGTCACGAAGTAAAAGTATGGAAATACATATATCGACATATAAAGTGATCCGTGGTTGTATTGCTTTCCTTTAAAGTCAAAAATACAGCCTGTAAAAAAGTTCAGTATTATCAGTGAAAAATATATTATCCCTATTATGATCCCAGCCTTTATATGCCATTTTTCCTGTTCTATCCCAAGATTTTTTAATGATTCAGACGCATAATCCAAAAGGATCACACCTGTTAAAGCACATGATAACAGATACAATGTATTAATGACCATATTAAGCATTTCAGGCAATACATCTGCATTACTTATTGTAAAGGCTGTCACTATATCCAGTATATCGTTGAAAAGGATAGACAATGCAAGTCGTAAAAACAATCTGTTGCTTCTAAGCTTCATGTTATACTGTAATCTTACATATCCTGTAAGAAATGAAAGAAATATTGCAGCTGCCACCTCATAATAAATATTGTAATCCAGTTTCATAACATTCTCCCTGCCTAAAACTAATTTAATATGAACTGTACACATCGTCATCCTTGCGCATGGACATCCTGTACTATATACTTATAATATATTTAATCAGACTCAAACGCAACAAATAGAAATACAAAAATTTATGAAAGGCGATAAATTATGAACCCTGTTGAACAAAATATCGAAAAATCTGAATTTGGAAAAAAAGAATTTGAAAAATCCGAATTAAAAAAATCCGAATTTGAAATAGAACGAAAATATTTAGTAAAAAAAATCCCGGCTGAACTTGCGAATTATAAGTGTAAAAAAATCTCCCAGGGATATCTCTGTACATCTCCGGTTGTAAGGATCCGCCGCTCTGATGAAGAATATTATCTCACCTACAAGGGCTCCGGTCTTATGATCCGCAAGGAATATAATCTTCCTCTCACAAAAGAATCTTATGAACACTTAAAGGAGAAGATAGACGGAAGATTGATTGAAAAGACCCGCTATCTCATACCTTTAGATAACGGGCTTACTGCTGAACTTGATATATTTGAAGGTGATCTTGCACCTCTTTGTCTCGTTGAGGTCGAGTTCAAATCTGTTGATGACGCAAACCTCTTTATTGCACCTGACTGGTTTGGAACAGATGTAACCCAATCCGGTAAATATCACAACAGCTATCTGAGCCGGTTCGAAAACTCATAACGCTGTCTGGTCCTTATAGTGTTCTTCAGGTCGTCATATCTGTCCATAAGCTTTCCTTCTGGAATTACGATATCCATGACTACAGCAATATCGTCGATCAGCTTATCGTCGATATTGTCTCTCATGGATACAAGGACATTATATTTTTCTTCAAACGTCTCTGCATCAAGGAATTCTAAAAGTCCCGGATTTATCTGCTCTGCGTTATCATTGTTTTCCTGTGATATTGCCTGGCTGCCTGTGTAACTGTCTGTGTTCCCGCAGCCATCTTTCTGTTGAGTCACTGCTTTTTGTTCAGGCTCTACTTTCTGCTCAGATCCTGCTTTCTGTTCAGATTCTGCCTTCTGCTCAGGCTCTGCTTTTTGTTCAGGCTCTACTTTTTCAAATCTGTAAACCTGACCTGCATCAGGATACTTTTCATGATCCACCTTACTCACAAACATATCGAGAGGTCTTGCATATGTCTTGAAATCTCCGTATAATGCCTGATAAATAACAAGCTTCTCCCCTGTTTCTGAATGTTGTGCCACTGTTATTATCTGATAAAGTTTATTTTTGAAATGCCTGTAAAGTTCTCCGGGCTTTGGTGTTCTGTCCATCTTCTGCTGCTCCTTTAAAAATTATTTGTAAATGTTCATTACCAGCACAGTTAATAGCTGCAATTATTTATCATCTCCATCGCCTCAGCAATAAAGTCTCTGTCAAAATCCATATTGCCATCATATCCCTTTACGATCAGGTCCTGTGCACTTCCAAATATGCTTTCCTGTGGAAAAGCTGCATCTGCGTCTGCCGCATGTGTCATACATACTGCTTCATGCTCAATCCTGATAGGCGGCTCGTTTTCCTTATGTCCATGCATCTTTTCTATCTCAGCAAGCGTATCATCCTCATTAAAATGATCATTATTAATTTTTGCACGCACTACTATATCCGGCTGTGCTTTCCTTACTGTATCAGTGCCTGGTCTGTATACACCAGAGTTTTTCAGCCATTCCGGCATTTTCTGCTGTGGCATACTTTGCTGTTGCCGTGCCATCTGCGGCTGCTGCGGCATTCTTTGCTGCTGCTGTGCCATCTGTGGCTGCTGTGGCATTCTTTGCTGCTGCCGTGCCATCTGCGGCTGCTGTGGCATTCTTTGCTGCTGTGCCATCTGCGGCTGCTGTGGTCTGTTTAAATTACGATCTTGATTTTTTTTCTTTTCTCTTGAGAGATTACTTCCGATAATAACACAAAGTATTACCAACCATAATAAAAATACACCCATATTGTTGTTCCCTTTCTATTTATATCCTTACACTTATGTATTTACTGTTATATGCTTACTAATATATATTTGCTGTTATTTACTTACTGCTATTTGATATATGCTTAGTCTAATATGATACTTTACACATGGATTCCATTATCGAATCACATACTTTTTTTGCATTATCCTTTCCCTCACTGTCCGAAAGCAGAGGTTTAAGCTCTTTAAGTACCCTCATAGCCTTTTTATCAGGAACATCCCCGAAATCATCCTTCATTTTGTTGGCTCTGACCACACATGATGTTATTTCCTTTGAAATCCCATCATAGAATTCTGTCTTAAAAATGCCGTGGACCTCATCAATTTTCTGTCTGAAATTCAGTTCCTGAAGATCCTTGTTTGAATGCTCCAGATAAAAATATGACAGCGCAAACAGATCCGGTTTTTCTCTTGATGCTCCCTCTTCTGCCAGATGTATAAGATTCTCAACCTCACTTTGAAAAATAATATGATCACCACAGCTTCTGTTTACACAAAATTCTGTTCCCAGCTTTATCACAGACTCCAGTGTCATATGAAAATCGCATGCTTTTACAATCCCGGATCAGACTTCCTATCTTCTTTTTGACAGCCGAATCCTGCTCATCTGATATGATAAGCTGTTCAATTTCTTTCAGATTGCTTAAAAGCTTATTTAGATTTGCCTTTACCACATAATATTTATTCGTGACATTTACAGAATTTTTTTTTGTTCTCTGATAAAGCTTAAGCCAGCTGTTTACCACTGACATATCTGCACCTGCTGCCTCCATGGCATTTTTAAACTGTTTTTCGGATTCACCAAGTCCCAATATCATATTATACCGCTCCTCAATCAACATCTGATAAAATCAATTACCATAATTTTACATCAAACCGTTCCAAATTAAAAGAGCCTGTGTTCAATCCTGCTGTCATATAATGTTCCAAACTCCAGATCTTTATAATTATAGTATGCACAGTTGTCTTTGAAATAAATTGAATATATACCATCCGTTTTGAGGTTTTTTACTCCGTTTTCATCAAACGTATCAGAAATGTAATAGCCCTTTGTGGAAAGCATAAGATCAACACATGATCTATCCTCTGACATAAATGTAATTTCACTCAAGGCAGCCCTGCTTTGTCCATCTTCAAGTGAAAGATACCTGTTTAAAGTCCTTCCATCCCTGGTATCGTAGTAATACAGGCTGTCATTGTCATTTATGGCATAATTTTTATATGTGACTATACTCATAGCATTTTCGTATGCAAACGAACCGACAGCATATATCGTGTTTCCCTGTCCATTATACATCTTATAGACATATCCGTTGTCATTTACTAAAGATCCATCATCACTTGCGGTCTGTTTTATGTCCGAAAATGCCCTGACAAATCCATCGCTGCTTGCAAGAAGTCCATTCTCAAAGCCCGCATCCATAAGTGTTTCAGTTATATAATCTGTTATAAAGGCATTTTTCATCCAGTAAAAATCCACATAACTGTCCAGACTATTTTCATCCACATACTTCATGTATTCCTCTGACACACTAAGTTCTATTGTATCATCTCCAAGAAGTTTTATATCTACAGAACCACTGTCTAAGGCATACTTTGCCACCTGTGCATACTCATCCGCAAGTCCAGCATTTTCATGCGCATCATAATCACTTAGCTGTGAATCATCATTGCAGAAAAACACATTGTCATAGTAACTGTATATTGGGCCTAAATATATAGATCTGTCACCGCTTTTATTTATTTTTTCAAATGCCTCATATAACACATCATCCACCCTGATCTCCTCATTTGGATGTGCATTTATATATGCCACATTTTTGTAATTTTCAGATTCATCCGCCGCATCAAATAATTCGTATGCTTTCACACACGCATCTGTGTACTCATTCTGAAGTTCTTTGTTATTGCTGCCATCAGAAAAGTCATAATTAAAAACAAAATCCTCTGAGCAGTTACGCCCAGAGGTTGAGTTTGCTTTGACTTGTGTCCATCCCTCATCTTTGTTGAGGAAATTCACAAATGCGTAAGATAAAAAGCCCGCTCCCACGACTCCGAGACATATTGTGGCTATAAGCCTTGCCTTTGGTTTTTTTTCATTAAGCTCAACCTTTTCTACAGGCTTTGCTATATTGGTATAACGTTCTCTGTTATCTCTCGCTGTTCTTTTCAATTTAAATCACCGCTAATACAATTGCAAGAATTAAAAGTAAGATAAGGACTGCTATAACTATAAATCCCGCTATCGCACCTTTCTTTAAAACTTTATAGTTTCTGATGTAATTATGCTTCTTAAGTATAAGTGCTGCAATTATTCCAATGATAGGCAGGAAGAATGCAAGCACACCATACCATGGATTTCCCGTATCATGTACAGGTGCTTTCAGGAATTCATCTGAAATTATCTGATCGATCGCCTCGTTCTGTTTTTTCTCCACTTCATCCCTTGATGTATTCTCATCAAGTATCTGTATGGACTTAACAGGAATGCCTGCTTCCCTGACTTTTTTGTATTCTTCGATTTCTTTTTTGTTTCCATATACCCAGTGGTCATGTCCGATGTTTACAAATTCCGGTTTATCTTCGCTGTAATCATGCATTGACGGATCATACGTAAAGAGTACTTTATTTTTCTCGAGCTTAGGATCCGGAATAGGTATGGCAGAAATAAGCGAATGTGTATATGGATGAAGAGGATACTCAAACAACTCCTCAGCATCTGCCACCTCAACGATCCGGCCTTTATATATAACACCGATCCTGTCAGAAATAAATCTTACAATAGAAAGATCATGTGCTATGAACAGGTATGTTACATCTTTTTCCTTCTGGAATTTTTTCATGAGGTTAAGAACCTGTGCACGGATAGAAACATCAAGGGCTGATATCGGTTCATCTGCAACAACAAGCTCCGGCTCCATTACCATCGCACGGGCAATTCCGATACGCTGTCTCTGTCCACCTGAAAACTCATGAGGATAACGTGTCAGATGCTCCGGCAGAAGACCAACCTCTTTTATCATGTTCTCAACCTTTGCAACACGATCTGCCTCGTTCTCATAAAGATGGAAATTATAAAGACCTTCTGAAACGATATAGTCTACTGTCGCACGCTCATTGAGTGAAGCTGCCGGGTCCTGAAATACCATCTGTATATTTCTTATTACTTCACGGTCAAGGGATTTTGAAATCTTGCCTGAAATAGGCACACCCTTGTAATAAATCTCTCCTGCTGAAAGTGGGTTTACACGGATAACAGCACGACCGATAGTCGTCTTTCCCGAACCTGACTCTCCAACGAGTGAGAATGTTTCTCCCTTATGTATATCAAAGGAAGCATTTGTTACTGCTTTTACGGCATCATCACCTTTACCAAAGGTAATGTCAATATTTTTAAGAGATAAGAGTATCTCTCTACCGTTTTCATCTAAAGGACCATGCTCTGGAAACTTAGATGCATGATTCTTATTTTTCTCTGGATTAGACACTTTTTAAATCTCCTATATATTAAATGCGTTTACTAGTTTCTCATGTATATTTCTTATAGCTTCCGGCTTTTCAACCTTAGGTGCTCTAGGATCAAGAAGCCATGTTTTTGCATAGTGCGTATCAGATACCTTAAACATAGGCGGCTCCTTTAATGTATCGATCTTCATGCAGTACTGGTTACGTGGTGCGAATGCATCACCCACAATGTCATTATACAGTGATGGTGGTGTACCTGTGATCGAAAACAATGTTGTATTTCTCTCTGCAAGCTGTGGCAGTGAAGAAAGAAGTGCCCATGTATATGGATGACGAGGGTCATAGAATACATCTTCTACTGTACCCAGCTCAACTATCTGGCCTGCATATAAAACTGCTACCCTGTCAGCAATGTTTGCAACTACACCAAGGTCATGTGTGATAAACACGATCGTATAACCAAATTCCTTCTGGAGATCTTTAATAAGACGAAGGATCTGTGCCTGGATAGTAACATCAAGGGCTGTTGTAGGCTCATCACAGATAAGTATCTTCGGCTGGCATGAAAGTGCAATAGCTATAACGATACGCTGTCTCATACCACCTGAATACTGGAACGGATAATCATCATAACGTGCTTCTGCATTCGGTATACCTACCTTTTTCATAAGCTCAATGGCACGTTTTCTGGCCTCTGACTCTGTAACATTCTGATGCTTCATGATTACTGAGCTTATCTGTTTTCCGATCGTTATGATCGGGTTAAGCGATGTCATAGGATCCTGGAATACTGTGGCGATCTTCTTACCACGGATCTGTGTCCAGTCTTTTTCATATTTGACATTGGCAAGGTTAAGCACACACGTTCCGTGAAGCTTGTCTGCTGTCTCATCAAGATAACGCACTCTGAATGCAACATCATCAAATACTTCGCTTCTGATTTCTTCATCCATAAGGTCTGTTCCAAGCTTCATTGCCTCTTCTAAAGCTGCAAGAAGACCTTTTATGAGTTTATTTCTCTGTCTTGACTTGAAACGGCCTACTGAAAGATATACTTCTTTTGCAAGGACTTCGTTTCTCTTCTTTACAGCATCTGAGATAGGTTCTGAAATTTCTTTCTCATATGAAGCTTTATACTCTGCCATCTGGCTGTCAAATTTCTGATTATATGCTGTATCAGCTTTCTCTGCAGCCTCATGTGCCTTGATCTTGTCTGCTTTTTCTTTTTCAATAGACTTGATCTGCTCATCATAAGCTTTGATCTTGTCTGCTGCTGCTTTTATCTCGTCCTTCTGTGTCTTAGAATCGAGTGTCTGCTTTTTGTTGAAAAGATTTGTCCTCTTATTTGTCAGTTCCTTTATTTTATCATCGTAAACTGCTTTTTCTTCATCTGAAAGAGTACATTTCTGTCTCTTCTCTGATTCAAGCTCAAGCATTTTCTTATAGGTAGCTGCTCCGAACTCATATTTTGAAAGTTCATCAAGCTTAGCATTGATCTCGCTTACCTTCTTTTTTGCTTTATCGTCATATACGACAACTGTATCTGCCAGTTCCTCATCATTGAAGATAAGTCTTCCCTGATCGATAAATCCATTGCTGTCAAGCATTCCGGCGAATGTCTTTGTGAAAACAGATTTTCCGGAACCGGACTCACCCACGATAGCGATCGACTCGCCCTCGTAGATGTCCAGTGAAATTCCACGGATTGCAGTAAGGATCCTACCACGTACACGGAATTTTACGTTTAAATCTTCTACTTTTAATAAAACTTTTTTATCTTCCATTACTGCACCTCTTACATATGTGTTCTAGGATCTGAAGCATCACCGATATTCTGTCCTACTACATAAAGCACTACCGATATAATAGCGGCAACTACTACAGGGCTCCAGAACTCGAACTCCCATCCAGGAGTAACCATTGCATTCTGTGACTCGTAGATAAGTCTTCCGAGAGATCTGTCTGAAAGACCAAGTCCGATGTATGCAAGGAAAACCTCCATACCGATATATGACGGGATCTCTGTTGCCAGAAGTGTAACGATAACCGATGTCATAAACGGAAGGATATTTTTAAGTGCGATCTTCGGAGTAGATGTACCAAGACATTTTGATGCAAGGTTGTACTCACGGTCACGGATTATGATAACCTGTGTTCTTATGAAATAGGCAATCGTTACCCATCCCGTAATAGTGAATGCAAGGACCATTACCCAGAAGCTTGGTGTAAACAGCATGACAAGCACTGATATAACAAGGATATATGGCACATTTGCCACAATGTTATATATCTCGATCATGAAAAGATCAAATTTCTTTGAAAATCCCCAGATTGCACCGACGATAACACCAACTGTCATGTTAATAGCCGCACATACAAATGCAAGGGAAATTGAAATTCTTGATCCATACCAGATCGCATCAAATGTCGACTGTCCAGATGCTCCTGTTCCAAGTATCCAGTGGATGCCTGCTCCAAGCTGTGACATTGCCTTCGCCGGGCTTAAGTGCTTTGTTGTTGAATCAAGTATGTTGCCATATTTATCAAAGTCCACAAATAACGGATAAAGATACGACATAAGTACGATCACTCCGAGAAGTGCGAGAACTATGATATTTATTTTTTTCTTAAAAAATACACGGAATACAGAATGCCAGTATGAATATCTCGGCGCTGTAATCTTCTCAGAATCGAGGTCATTTATATCTACGTGTGAAAAAAGTTCCTCGTCTGATAATCCAAATTCTTTTAAATCGTTGTTCATAGTATATTACCTGTCTTTCGATGAGAATGAAATTCTTGGGTCAACAAGTGACATAAGCACATCTCCTAATATAAGTGATGCAACCGTCAGTACTGCGTAGAAAAGAGTAACACCTACGATAACACCATTGTCATATTTGTTTATGGCATCTGTAAGTACGTTACCTACACCAGGTACAGAGTATACACGCTCTGTAATGATAGCACCTGTGAGTGCTGCAAGTACTGCTGCCGGTATTCCCTGTACGATCGGAATAGCAGCATTTTTGAAAATGTGTTTTGTAAATATCTCGTTCTCTGTAAGACCACCACTTCTTGCGAACTTGACATAATCAGAGTTCATCTGGTCGATCATGTAACGGCGGAGCCATTTCATAACGTTTCCTATCTGTGGTAATGCCAGTGAGATTATCGGAAGTATATACATAAGCTTACTTGCCGAATCAAGGTCGAATACTGTAGGAAGCTTGAAAATCGATCCACCGATCGCCTTGAAAAGGAAAATGTAAGCAAGTGAAGGAACAGCTATAATAAATACGATATAGAATGTTCCAAGTTTATCAACAAGCTTTTCTTTCTTTCTTGCCATTGCGATTCCAAGAGGAACACCTATTGCATAAGAAAGAATCGTTGCAAGTATACCGATGATGAATGAAAATCCTATCTTTGAGTATGAATTCTTATTTGTGTCCACATTTGTGTAGTCATCTGTATATCTGTCCTCTAAGATTTTGCTTGAGACACGTGATCCCTTCATATAAACTGCTGAATGAAGATCATCCGCACTATCTTCTGTAAGACCTGTCGGATATGTCACTTCTGATTTAACATATGCTCCCTGCGATCTTGTCATTGTCTCGAAAACATCCTGTCCCTCATTAACCGAATAAGATGTTCCCAAATTTATTGTAACTATATTCTGGTGAATATATGGAAATGTCGAATTAAAATAAACCAGATATTTGTGGTTTGTACCATTACCCATAATAGCAGGTGAGAATTTATCTCCGCCATAAGCCGGGTCATGCCATGTAAATGTAATACCCCTTTTACCAACATCCCCTGAGACTCTGTGAATATTGTCTACATATATAAGGTTCTTAAAGTATGAACCAAGTCTCCTTATCATAGGTACATCTTTGTAGGCGAACAGCTGCTGTGTACCTCCATCAGCCACCTTTTTTTTGTTCATCATTACTGCGTCAAGTCTGACTATTTTGTAGCCCTTTGACTCATAATGATCCTTAAATTTCTTTACATATTCTTTTACAAGATCAGAATCTCCATCTGCCTGTCTTGCTATAGATACAGCCTGTGCTCTTGTATCTTCATCAATTTCCCCATTGTCTTTAAGTCCCTGGAGATAATCTGCATATGGTACATAATCGAGATAGCCATATTCTTCCCATTTACCATATTTGTATATTATTTTTGCGTTATTTGCGGCATGTGTGTATGTCGAATCCTTTGCAAATATAAGGTTACGATCCATTACAGAATACACAAGGATCATAACTATTCCTACTATTATGATCAAAGAACATACACCATGTAAAATACGTTTCAAAAGATATTTAGTCATAATCGTTCACTCATTAAAATTTGCAGGAGAATGGTTTCCCATCCCCCTGCTTTTTTATTTTTAGTAATTACCACTTATAGAAAATCTATACGGTAACGTCATTAGTTAGCAACTGCTGATATGAAACTGTCAATTAGTAGATACCAAGTGATTTTGTAACATATCCTGCATAGTCTGGTAAGAATGTGTCAAGGTATGACTTAGGATCACCATAATCAGGACCCCATCCTGAAAGATCGAATAAGTCATAGTTGTTCTCATAACCATATGATGTGTAGTATCCTGTGTAAAGCCATGTTGTCTGATCTTTACAATCTACAAGGTCGATCTCTACAAGTCCGCCAAGAGCCTCTTCTACAGATTTCTTGAATACGTTTGCTTTATTAGAGTATACCTCAGCTCCTGAAGGATAAGGAAGGTCAAGGTGGATTGGGTTCTCTGCTGAGATCTCAAGTCCTTCTGCCTTTAACTCTTCTACTGCCTGGTTAAGTTCTGCCTTAGCATTGTCAACATTGTACCATCCCTCATATCCGTCAGATGATCCAAGTCCGTTGTCTGCAGTCTTATCATATGCTTTGATTGCTACTCCGTCAGCATCAAGCTGTGCCTGTGTGATCTCACCGTAGTATGTTCCAGCTGGGAATGTTGTAGCTGTTCCGTTGACATCAACTGTAACATCCTCTGTAAGTGATAAGAAGTTACCAGGTGTATATGAGTTCCTAAGTGAGAATGTAGCGATATCATCACCAACTGAGCATCCGTTGTAAGATGTTCTGTCGAATGCGAATAATATAGCTCTTCTGAAATGTACGTTGTTTACTGCTTTGTTTGTTGCCTCTTTAATGTCATCTGTCTGTGATGATTTACCGGCATTCTTATCGTTAAAATTGTAATATGCTGTTCTGTTAAGGTTTACGAATGCACCATATGATGTACCGTCATTGTCAAGGACATATGCATAGTCATCGAAGTTTCCTTCGCCCTTAGCAAGCTCTACACTTGATGTAGAAAGTCCTGCCATTGTAGAATCACATGTTTCGCTTGCGATATCTTTGTATCCCTTTGTAGCATCACTTCCGTCATTCCATAAACGTGTGATCTTTTTAATAGGAAGATTATCGTAATTCCAGTATGATGTATTTGCATCAAATACGATTGAGTTTTTCTCTGTTGTGCTTGTTACAAGGTATGGTCCACAGTATGCGATAGAGTTTGCATCTTTACCATATGTGTAGTCAGATGCTGAAGAATCGAACTCTACGCCAAATTTTCCACCCAATGACTCATAGTAAGACTTGCAAAGTGGAGCAAATACTCCATAACCAAACATTGTATCGAAGTAAGGTGTTGGCTCTACAAGTGTATACTCAAGTGTGTAATCATCAACTGCTTTTACACCAACCTGTGAGAAATCTGTGCTCTCACCTTTGATGTACTCGTCAGCACCTTTGATAACACCCTGTACGAGGTACTCAAGACCTGCCTGGCAGTCAAGTGTATGCTGAAGTCCTGCAACGAAATCGTTTGCTGTAACTTCTCCGAGCTCACGTCCCTGTGAATCTACCCATTTAGCACCTTTTCTGATCTTAAATGTGTATGTAAGTCCATCATCAGAAACTGTTGGAAGTGCCTCTGCAAGTGCCGGCTGTGCAACACCTTCACAGTCATACTCAAGAAGTCCATCATATGTATTGATGATCTGCTCTGAATCTGCTGCAAGTGATGTATTGTTTGCATCCCATGTTACAGGATCTGCATTGTATGGGTATGTGTAGGAATCTTTAAGTGTATATCCCTGGCTTGTAAGGTAATCAGCAGCCCACTGACGATATGTGCCTGTTCCTTTAAGCTCTGCCCATTTAGCTTTCATTGTGTCTCTATCTGAATTCTTGATGAGTTCTTTTGTTACGATCACATTATGGAATCTCTCATAATCATTTCCCCATAATACGTTTGGTTTACTTTTCTCATCAACACGGCTGATATTGTATGAACCACCTTTTGAACTTGTAGGTACCCATACAGCTGCCTCGAGTAATTTTGCTTCTGCAAGTGCATCTAATGCATATCTCTCTGAAAGAGATGATGCGTCATCTACTTTCTGATAAGCCTCGTAGAAATCTCCGAGTGCTGCATCATACACTTCTTTTGAAGTATCATCATAGCCTGAAGGCATTGAAATCTCTGACTCAGATGAGCTTGAAGAAGATGCTGCCTCTGTTCCTTCTGTAGACCCGCTATTCTTGCTGTTGCCACATGCTGCAAGACCAAGAGTCATAGAAAGAACAAGTAACATACTAAGAACTTTGTTCTTTTTCATATTTAGTTCCTCCTAAAAATATTTATATAGCAAACAGGAATTTTCCTGTTTTCTATCTTTATAATTGCGGTACAACGTTACCGCTTTAGCAAGTAGAAGTGTTTTTGTGCATACAAAAAGTGTGCCAATAACCTCTCTGTCATTGCACACCCCGTATACATTATAAATAGCAGATTCCTATGTTATGCTCTGCTATATTTTATTGCCAAAATACAGTTGTCGTTCTGTCGCGAACAACTATGGTCTTATTATACACACTCAAAATAATTTGTCAATAAAAATCGAGCGTTAATTTCTACCATTTTACAAGGTATTAAATTTTGTACATCGCTTTAATAAATTAAAGTGATACTAAATTAAAAAAAGGAGCACCGCCTCTTAGACTATGTGCTCCGTTGCAATCGACTTAATTTATTTAATTTTTATAAGACTATTATAATCTGTCAATT
>OGNR01000624.1_pt1 | contig 18616 bp, 15 predicted proteins | sample 1573501 | NCBI WGS metagenome assembly OGNR01 (sample SAMEA2581918, study PRJEB24529) | metagenome | biome: Human gut stool | place: China | collected 2011 | reverse complement strand
ACTATCCCCATAGTAAAATACCTTCTCCTAAAAGACAGCAGAACGATGGCTGTCTTTTTTTTGCTCTAATTAAAAAAAGACAGCCAAATATTTATTATCTATTATTCTTTTACAAAGTCGAAATTCTACAGTTGAAATGCTAAAATTACATTATAAAAACTACACCGTCAGATTTATATTGCTTCCAGTCCGCAGAGATGTGTAGTAATCATCATATGACGAGCTGCTCATCTGGCGTGAGACACGATACAGACTGCTTGTGAAGTCATTGTCATTTCCGAACAGAGAATTAAGAGTGTCTGCGTCGGCCTTTTTGACAAGCTCCTCATTAGCTTTCAGAGTACCGTCCTTGTTTATTGTGATGCCAATGTTCTCAAGCTCGTCGCTGTATTTGCCTGCCAGCTTTTTGAGCTACTTGGCGTAACGCTTCATGGAGCTTGAACTGCTGTTTGAGGTGGAATCAATGGAATTGTTGTATGTGTCAACAAGAGCCATGACTGTTTGGCGGATGTTATCCGTATTTTCGTCGTCCGAATACTTGTAGTTCTTTAATTTTTTAGCTGCGCGGTGCAGGGCGGTTGAATCATCGTAAGCGAGCTCTGTAATACTATATTCTTTGCGTTTGGATGATTTCATGGCATCGCGGTTGTTTGAATAAAAATTTCTCATAAAATATGTTGCTGAAAGATTTGTTGCTGAACTTACTCGTGTACTCATGTTAATCCTCTTATTATTTTTAATTATAACTATGTAGTTACTATTATTTTAGGTTTTATTTTGAACGTATAATCGCACTTAAATAACTGTTATAAATATTTTATCGGATATTTGCACGAAAAAGTTTACTTATGCGATCAAAAGAAGTAAAATACAAAGGAATGCGTAGAATAAGAAAAACGCGATTATGCAATCGAAATGCTATCAAGAAAAGAGTAACAGAACATAATGTAAAAAAGCATAATGTACTAAAACAAAATGTAACAAACATAATGTAACCAAAGGAGGATATGGGGCATGAGTAAAAAAGCTTTCGGTACAACATCAAAAGGAGTGGAGGCATCGCTTTACGAAATCAGCAATGGCGGTGGATTGAGAGTACTTTTGACAGACTATGGCGCTTCAGTTGTATCTATTTTTGTAAAGGACAAGGATGGCAATGAGAGAGATGTCATTTTAGGATATGACAATGTGAAGTCATACGAGAAGGAGTATAGCTATTTTGGTGCTACTGTCGGTAGATATGCAAACAGAATTTCTGATGCAAAGATTAATATTGAGGGAGTGGAATACAAGCTTGAGGCTAATGACAATGAGAACAGTCTTCACAGTGGCTCAAATGGTTTTTCTAAGCGATTTTGGACTGTTAAGGAGCAGAAGGCAGATGAGATTACCTTTGAGATAGAGGATGCAGATTTGGAGCAGGGCTTCCCGGGAAATGCAGTCGTTGATGTGACATTTAAGGTAACAGAAGAAAATGCACTTGCTATTATATATAATGCAAAGGCAGATAAGACAACTACCTTCAATATGACAAACCACAGCTATTTCAATCTGAACGGTCATGCATCAGGAAGCGTATACACTCACACATTGCAGATAAATGCTGAGCATTACACACCTGTAAAGGATTCCAAGGCTATTCCTACAGGTGAGATTGCACCGGTTGAGGGTACACCATTTGATTTTACAGAGGCTAAGCCAATCGGAAGAGATATTGAGGCAAATGATACACAGCTTCACTATGGAAGCGGATATGACCACAATTTTGCAATAGACAAGACCGCTCCGGGAGTAGAAAAGGTCGCAACAGCATATTCACCTGAGAGTGGCATACAGATGGAGGTATACACCGACTGTGTCGGAATCCAGCTTTATACAGCCAACTTTATCGTGGGACAGGAAGGCAAGGGCGGAGTCAAATACAATAACCGTGATGCATTCTGCCTCGAGACACAGTTCTATCCAAACTCAATAAATGAGACCAACTTCAGTACACCTGTTACAAAGGCAGGCGATACATACCACACAGAGACAGATTACAAATTTTCTGTGAGATAAAATGCTGCTTTGCATGCAAGTATGATGCAGAATATTAAAAGCTCACCATATTGATGAAATTTATCATTAATATGGTGGGCTTTCTTAAGCTTTGTTTAATCAAACACTGATACAGTGGTTTTATTTCCGGAAATGTGGTATAAATATATTTATGTTTATGTTTATGTTTATGTTTATATTTATATGTATATGTATATTTATATGTATATTGAGACGACTTCGCACACGCAAACCTGCATTATCGCTGGCATATGCCGGCGCACCATCACAGCCTGCAAGTGCGAAGTCCCCTAAAAATAGAAATTAAAACAAATAAATATATAGCACAGAGGAAACAAACCATGAAAATAGTATTTTTAGATTCTAAAACAATTGGTGACGACATCGACCTTTCCGAATATGACAAGCTCGGAGAGGTTGTCAAATATGATTTTTCGACAACAGAGGAAGCAGCAAAGCGCACAAGGGATGCTGATGTGATTGTTTTAAATAAGGTCGAGGTAAATGAAAAATCTATAGGACAGGCAAAAAATTTAAAGCTCGTATGTGTGACTGCAACAGGCACAAACAATCTGGATAAAGAATATCTGGCAAAAAGAGGCATTGAATGGAGAAATGTCGCAGGGTATTCTACAGAGACCGTGGCGCAGCATACATTTGCACTGCTATTCTACCTGCTTGAGAAGCTGAGATATTATGATGATTATGTGAAGAGCGAGAAATATGTGGGTGATACGTCGTTTACGCATTTTTCCAATGTGTTTCACCAGATTAGCGGTATGACCTGGGGCATTGTGGGGCTTGGAAATATCGGAAGACGCGTGGCTGATATCGCAAAGGCTTTTGGCTGTCATGTGGTTTATTATTCTACCTCAGGAAGAAATTCACAGCCGGGCTACGAGAGGGTGGATTTTGATACTCTGCTTGCCACGTCTGATATCGTGTCGGTGCATGCACCGCTCACGGATGATACACTTGGTCTGATGGACAAGGCTGCATTTGAAAAGATGAAAAAATCTGCGATATTTTTAAATCTTGGCAGAGGACCTATAGTGAATGAGGCGGATCTGGCACAGGCGCTTATGGATGGAGAGCTTGCGGCGGCAGGTCTTGATGTGCTGGCGCAGGAGCCTATGAGTGAGGACAATCCGCTCCGTGCGATAAAGGATTCAAACAAGCTGATTATCACACCACATATTGCGTGGGCAAGCGTTGAGGCAAGAACAAATCTGATGCACATTATATACAGTCAAATTGAGGGCTTCTTTGCTAATTAGGAAATATAATTTAAAATCAAATCGCAATATTAAGAGAAAGCACTAAGAGAAAGCATTAAGAAGCAACATTAAGAAGCATCATTAAGAGGAAGCATTAAGAGGCAATATTAAGAAGCAATATTAAGAGGCAGAAATGAGCATCAAATTTGAGATAACAAAACAAAACAACATACATTTTGGAATTGCAGCAGCAGCGGCCGCGCTGGCAGGTTACTTTACATCGGCAAGCTGGTGGGTGATTCTTTTGTTTGCAGCAGCATATTTTGGACTTGTAAATGTGAAGCTTGAGCTTCCGGTGAAGCTGTCATGGCTTTGGGCTGCGATACTGCTTGTCATCGGAGCGATACTATCTGTTTTTTCGGTGCAGTATGTGCTGCTGACAGATGAGGACTTTGTGAAAACCACCGATATGGTGTGCGTGGTGAATGTGGTTCTGGCGCTCGCTATATATCTGGTGATACTTTTTATCACAAACAACACGAGGCTGACATGTACCATAGCATCAATTGCCATTCTTGCGTTTGGGTTTATAGATTACTTTGTTTATGAATTCCGTGGCAATGAGTTTACGTATGCGGATTTGAAGTCAGCGGGAACAGGACTTTCCGTCGTGACAAAATACAAATTCGTCATAGACTACAAATTTTTGTATGTGATTCTGGCGGCTGTTTTGTATATCATGCTGGTAAGGCGCATAGAAGTGCAGTTCGAGTCGGCTATCCATATGAGGATTATTTCGATTCTTCTAACAATAATATGCGTGCTGTATGTCATCATGAATTCCATGTCACTGAACACCGAGACCTGGGAGAAAAAGGGCACGTACAGAAACGGCTATCTGCTGAACTTTGTGCTCGGCATAAGGGATAGCTTTGTGAAGGCACCTGATGGCTACAGCAAGGCAGCAGTTGACAAGATAGCAGACAATTTCAAGGAAACGGACAGCTCATATTCTCAGGCTGATGCGAAAAATCCGACAATAATTGTTATCATGAATGAGTCGTTTGCGGATTTGTCGGTGGTGGGAGATTTTGAGACCAACACGCAGGTCACGCCGTTTATGGATTCTCTGAGTGAAAATACGCTTAAAGGCTATGCTCTTTCGTCCGTGTACGGTGCGAAGACGCCAAACTCTGAGTGGGAATTTGAGACAGGAAACTCGATGGCATTTCTGCCGGACGGCTCGGTGGTTTATCAGCAGTATATAAATGATGACCCGACCTCCATTGTCTCAAACCTGAAGAATATCGGCTATACGACGGTTGCGATGCATCCGTACTATGCGACAGGCTGGAGCAGAAACAAGGTTTATCCGCATCTGGGCTATGATGAGACTTACTTTATAGATGATTTTGACCAGACAAAGATACTCAGGGAATATATCACTGACCAGGAGCTCTATGATAAGATCATTGACCGCTACGAGAAAAAGAGCGATGACGAGAAGCTTTATATCATGGGCATTACGATGCAAAACCATGGCGGCTACGGCGAGAGATATGACAACTTCAACCAGGAGGTTTACAAGGTTGGAGCGTCATACACCGATGCGAACCAGTATCTGTCACTTTTGAATGAGAGTGACAAGGCACTCGAAAATCTCATCACATACTTTAAGGGTGTGGATGATCCGGTAGAGATTGTGTTTTTTGGAGACCACCAGCCGGGATTATGCAATAATTTTATCAAGCTTTTAAATGGCAAGGGCAATTCCGGACTTACGGAGCAGGAGCTTGAGAATCTGTACAAGGTGCCGTTTTTCATATGGACCAATTACGAGACGGATGCACAGACAGTTGATGTGACGAGCCTCAACTACCTGTCCACACTGACGCTTGAGAGAGCCAACATAGATCTGCCGGCATACAACCGGTTCCTCGCAGAGCTGATGGAGAAGATTCCGGCCATAAATTCAAGGGGCTATTATTCGAAAAAGAATGAGTGCTTTATGCATGTGGACGACGCAACAGGAGACGAGGCAAAATGGATAAAGGCATACAATATCCTGCAGTACAATTCGATGTTTGACGAGAAGGGCAGAAGCTCGCTGCTGTTTCCGTACCTGAAATAATGTTATGATTTGAAGCAGCCATAAATACACATATGAGAAAATGAATTAGTATAACTATTCAGGGAGCTAATAATGAAGCTAAGTGATTTATTACAATTTGATAACATAATTGTGCAATGTCATGATAATCCGGACGCAGATGCACTGGCAAGCGGCTTTGGAGTCTATGAATACCTGAGGATGAATGGAAAAAGTCCCAGACTTGTATACGGAGGCAGGAATATCATACACAAGAGCAATCTGGTGCTTATGGTAGACAGTCTTGGCATACCGATAGAGCATGTTGATTTTTTAGACAATCCGCAGCTGCTTGTGACTGTCGATTGTCAGTACGGTGGTGGGAATGTCACATTTTTCAAGGCAGAAAATGTAGCTGTCATAGATCACCACAGAGTATCGGGAGAGCTTCCTGCTATGAACCGTGTCATGAGCTATATGGGCTCATGTGCGACAATCGTGTGGGATATGCTGCGTGAGGAGGGCGTAGAGATAAATCGAAACCTGGCAACAGCACTGTATTATGGACTTTACACCGACACCGGAGAATTTACCGAGATAACACATTCGCTTGATAGGGATCTGCGCGATGAGGCGGATTTTGACAGCACTATAGTGGCCAAATTCCGAAATGCCAATATGTCACTTGAGGAGCTGGACATAGCCGCAACAGCATTGCTGGGGCGCGATTATATAGAGGAATACCGTCTGGCAATCGTAAAGGCAGGGGCATGTGACCCGAATGTACTCGGCATCATAAGCGATTTTGTGCTGGAGGTGGATGCTATTGACATATGTATGGTATTTTCAGTGATTAAGAATGGAGTGAAGCTTTCGTTTAGAAGCTGCATAAAAGAGGTGAGCGCAAGCGAAATGGCGCAGGAAGTGTGCAGGGACATAGGCTCCGGCGGAGGACATTATTACAAGGCCGGTGGATTTATTCCGATGGATCTGCTGATAGACAGCTATAATGTCTACTGCAAAGAAAAAGACGTGACACCAAGATTTCAGTACAGCAGCGATGATACACACAAGCGTCCTTCGGATTCTGCAATCAAATCTTTTTTGGAAGAGAGGATTTTTGATTATTTAAACGATACAAAGATAATTTACGGAGAAGATTTTGATACGAGTGGCTTCAAAAAAGTGGATTATAAGAAACGCCCGATACCGATGGGATGTATCATTGCAAAGGATATACTGCCTGTGGGCTGCTGCATGGGAGTGCGGACAGCTAAGGGGGATATCTCCACACCGGTTGGGGAGGATACGGTAGTCATAATAGGAGAAGACGGCAGTGTACAGATTTTAAATCTGGACAGGCTGAACAAAAGCTTCAGGATATATAAGGACTGGCGGTTTACTGTGAAACGGACAGATTATGTCCCGAAGTTCAAGAATAAGGATACGGAGACTATAGTGGATGGAATGGCACATGCCAGAGTGTGCATACCGGTTGAGGAGGATTTTTCAAGAGCATTTGTGCTAAAGCACAAGGTAAAGCTATTTAAGAATAAGGATGATAGCAGTTATATATCAGGCAGACCTGGAGATATTATGGTTCTGCCAAATGATGACAGGAATGAGGCATATATGATAAGCAAGACAGAATTTGAAAAGACACATATAGCAAAGGGCGAGGAGGAAAACCGTAAAAAAGCGGTCGTTTTCGACCTTGATGGAACACTTCTCTATACACTTGAGGATTTAAAAAATGCAACAAACTATGCATTGAAACAAAAGGGCATGCCGGAGCGCACACTCGATGAGGTGCGCAGATTTGTGGGAAACGGAGTCAGACTGCTGATGGAGCGTGCAGTGCCACAGGGTGCAGACAATCCAGAGTTTGAGGAGACCTTTGCATTATTCAAGGAATACTATGATGCGCATTGTAACGACAATACATCGCCATATGATGGTATCATGGATCTGCTTGAGGAGCTTAAGGTGCGCGGCATCAAAATGGCTATCGTATCAAACAAGATAGATTTTGCAGTAAAATCGCTGGACAAGCTGTATTTTAAGGATTACATGACAGCAGCCATCGGCGAGATGGAGGAGGAAGGCATCCGTAAAAAGCCGGCGCCTGATATGGTGCAGAAGGCACTAAAGGAGCTTGGAGTGACACAGGATGAGGCAATCTATGTGGGGGACTCCGATGTGGATATCGCCACAGCGAAAAACTCAGGTCTGGAGTGCGTATCTGTCACATGGGGCTTCAGGGATGTAGAGTTTTTGAAGGAGCATGGTGCAACAAATCTGATAGATGAACCGGTCGAATTGTTAAATTACGTATAATCAGGAGAACTTTGATTTATGCTTTCAGAAAAGGGATTATTGATAATTGAAAAGCTGGCAGAGCACAACAATGAGCTTGTCACATCAAAGGCTCTTGCTGCGTCCACAGGTATGTCGGAGCGAAGTGTGAAGACATATCTGAAGGAGGTGGCTGATTTTTGTGAGCAAAACTCTATGACGCTCGACAGAAAGCCGGGCAAAGGCATGAAGCCGTGCTTTAGCGATGCGCAGATAGGAAAGATTCTGGATGTGGCAGGGCGGAGATCGGCAGCAGTATCGCAGAAAAAGCGACAGAACTACATATCGTATATTCTGCTAAGCGGCTGGGATACATACACGTATGCGCTTTTTTCAGAGGAGTTAAATGTCAGCAAAAATGTCATCATGGATGATATAAATGAGCTTGACGCAGAGCTTCTGCTCTATGGCATTAAGGTGCACAGGACGGCGGGCTACGGAATATATGCGACAGGCAGTGAGCTTGATATCAGAAAAGCCATGAGGCATTTCTGCAGATATCCAATCAGTGATAAGCAGGTTATCAAGACCGATGACCACAGGCTTTCAAGACGCGCGGCCGAGGTGATAGCAAATAATTTCAGAAGCGTAAATCTGTCGATGGCAGTTGACATGATACATCATGTGGAGAGACGCTTTGATATCATCTTTACGGATTACACATTTCAGATGCTGGCAGAGTATATAGCCATTGCACTTTTCAGGGTGGATGTGGAGAAAGAGCTGAAGCCGGATGAGTTAGATTTGTCAAACCGAATGCGTGATGATGCAAATGATGGGGATGCGGGCACCGAAACAGAGCAGCAGGTACAGAAAAATGGATTCATAATGACAGAGCATGAGAACATGGCAAAGGAGGCAGCAGGCTTTCTGGAAAGATATCACGGCATCAGCCTCTCACAGCCTGAAATCATGTATCTGGCAATGCTTTTTTCCTGTGCCGAGGGACAAAACCGCGTTGTCATGTCCTGTGAGGAGGCACTTAGCATAGAGGATGAGATGATAGTGTATCTGTCAAATCTTCTCGCAGCCAATCTGATTGAAAATGAGCTTCTACGTGAGAGCATGCGTAGCTTTTTACCGGGCTCCATTGCGAGGACTCATTTCGGCATAGAGATAGACAATCCGTTTCTTTCGGATATCACACAATCGTATGCCAGTCTCTTTACGGTATGCTTTACAGTATCGAGATACTACGAAAAGTACACAGGCGCCATGCCGAGCGAGGATGAGATAGCTTTTATTGCCTTGCAGGTGGGCGGAGCCCTGCACAGAAATCCTATGACAGTGCGCGCAGTGTTAATCGGTGCAGCAGGCTATGCGACCGGCAGTATAATAGCGGGTAAAATAGAAAACAGGGTGCCGGATGTAAGGATAGTAAGCATTTTGTCGTCAGACCGCATAGAGCATATTGACGAGTATGACTGCGACCTCATACTCTCGACCATAGACACACAGGCAGATATCCACAAGGATATGAGATTTCTGTATGTTTCTCCACTAATCAGTGCGCAGGATGAGAAAAATATCAGAAACAAGTGCTTTGAGCTCATGACCGGCCAGAGCGCGGAGGTCAGCGAGTTTTCACATATGCTGTCGGAGGAATTTATCATATTTGAGAAAAAGGCGAAAAACCGCAAGGATGTTTTAAAGCGCGCGTGCCAGCTTCTCATAAACAAAGGAATAGTGCAGAGCGAGTTTGCGAGGGATGTACTGGAGCGTGAGAAGGTGGAGGCAACCGCTGTGGGCTGCAATATAGCCATACCGCACGGAAAGCCTGAGCATGTAAACCGCTGCCAGATACTTGTGATACGTCTCGACAAGCCGATAGAGTGGGGCGAGAGAATGGCAGACATGATATTTCTGCTTGCGATAAACTTTGACAGTGTCAACACGACAAAGGCATTTTTCCATGATTTCACAAAGCTTCTGAATGAAAATGGAGCGACTGACAGGCTCAGGGAGGCTGCTTCACCTCATGAGCTTTGTGCAGCTATCCGGAAAGAGCTGGGGTGGAACTGAATATCACATTAATACAAAATTGCACCAGAGATGGTGCAATTTTGCATTTTGGGGAATATTGAAAAAACTCATACCGCACAGTACAATAAAACCATAGAAAGCAACGGACATATGACAGGCTGATGAATAGCAGAGGGCGATACAGTTAATCATATGTGTGAGCGAAATAAACAAACCAATAATTTTAAATTCAGGAGGACAAAACTATGGTAAGCAAGACAATGGTAGTAAAAGCAGCAGAGGGACTTCACATGAGACCTGCAGGAGTTATCGCAAGAGAGGCAGGCAAGTTTGATTCAGATGTAACAATCGTATTCGGCGACAAGAGAATCAACGCAAAGAGCCTTGTAAACATCATCGCAGCATGCATCAAGAAGGATGCAGAGATTACATTCGAGTGTGAGGGAGCTGACGAGGAAGCAGCACTTGCAAAGATGGAAGAGCTCGAGGCAGACAACTTCGGAGATTAATCAACCAGCAAAGTCAATCGGAGGTGTGATATGTACAAAGGAATCGCCGGCTCAGAAGGAATCGGAATCGGAAATGTGGTCATTATCGAAGAGCATGAGATAGTGATTGAGAATAAGAAAATTACAGATACAGACGCTGAAATCGCACGTCTCCAGGGAGCCATTGAGAAATTTGTAAATGATACAAACGCCATGGCAGACAGAATGGAAAAGACAGTCGGAGCAAAGGATGCGGATATCCTTCGCGGACATATCCAGATGCTTCAGGATCCGACCATAGAGGAGCAGATTACAGCGCTCATAGTAAGTGAGAAAATCACGGCAGAGAAGGCACTCGACCAGGTGCTTGAGCAGACAGCAGAGATATTTGCACAGATACCTGATGAGCTTTTGCAGCAGAGAGCGACAGATTTCAGGGATATCAAAGCCAGAATCCTTAAGATTCTGCTTGGAATCGAGGACTACGATATCTCAGCAGCTCCGGCAGGCACAGTGCTTGTGGCACATGACCTGACACCATCCATGACAGCAGGTATCGTGGCAGAGAATATCGCAGGAATACTCACAGAGGTGGGCGGCAGAACCTCCCACTCAGCAATACTTGCAAGAGCAATGGAAATCCCGGCAGTTCTCAGTATTGACGGAATCTGTACATCTGTCAAAAATGGAGACAGAGTGGTACTCGACGGAACAAGCGGAGAGGCAATCGTAAACCCTGACGCTGAGACAGAGCAGAAATTCGCTGAGCTGCTTGAGGAATACAAAAAAGAGAAGGAGCTCTTAAAGAAATTTGCGGGTGTGCCGACAGTATCAGCAGACGGCACAAAGGTAGAGCTTGTATGCAATATTGGAAAGCCTGAGGACGCAAAGAAAGCTGTAGAGTGTGACGGAGAGGGAATAGGACTTTTCCGTACAGAGTTCCTTTTCATGGACAGAGATACAATTCCTACAGAGGAAGAGCAGTTTGAGGCATACAAATCAGTAGCAGAGACAATGAAGGGCAAGCCTGTCATCATCCGTACACTCGATATCGGAGGCGACAAGGAAATCCCATATCTGGGCCTTGAGAAAGAGGACAACCCATTCTTAGGTTACAGAGCTATCAGATTCTGTCTCCAGAGAACAGACATCTACAATACACAGCTTCGTGCACTTGTGAGAGCCAGTGCATTCGGCAGGATAAAGATAATGGTTCCGCTTGTGACAGGCGTAGATGAGCTTCGCAGTGTAAAGGCAATGGTAGCTGACATCATGAAAGAGCTTGATGCAGAGGGTATTGCATACAACAAGAACCTCGAAATCGGTATCATGATGGAGACACCGGCAGCCTGCATGATGGCAGATGTGCTTGCAAAAGAGGCAGCCTTCTTCAGTATCGGAACAAACGACCTGACAGGCTACACAATGGCAGTAGACCGTGGAAACTCAAAGGTAGCATACCTTTATTCAGCCTTCAATCCGGCAGTGCTTCGCGCAATCAAGCGTATCATCGAGTGCGGTAAGAAAGAGGGAATCATGGTAGGCATGTGTGGAGAGGCAGCAGCAGATCCAAAGCTCATTCCGCTGTTACTCGCATTCGGACTTGATGAGTTCTCAGTGAGTGCCACAAGTGTGCTCAAGACCAGAAAGACCATCGCAGACAGCAGCATGGCAGAATGCAAGGCATTGGCAGACAAGGTAATGGCATGCGCTACAGAGGCAGAGGTACAGGCAGTGCTTGCGCAGCAGTAGATGCTAAATCCAAACAAGTATAAAAGTTAGTAAAAAAGTATAAATAAGAGTAAAATATAAAAGTATAACATTGAAATTTATTATAAAGACGGCTGAACCGGTGGGGACCGGGACGGCCGTCTTTTTTGTGTATACGAAATGAAAGATAAATATTTAGTTATTTACGATTTAGTTATTTATGATTAACTAAATTACGATTGACTAAACCATATATAAGTAATAAAATATTGTGTATAGAAATGGAGGGAGAAGAGCTATGTTTATAGGAAGAGAAAAAGAGCTTGCAACTTTAAACGGATTATATAATTCGGATAAATTTGAATTCGCAGTAATCTACGGCAGACGAAGAGTGGGGAAGACAGCTCTCATAAGCCATTTTATACAGGATAAAAAAGCAATATATTTTATGGGAGTAGAGAGCAACGAAAAGCAGAATCTGGAGAACTTTAGTCAGGCAATCATGGAATATGCTTCAGGAATAATGCCGGGGACTTCATTCGTGTCATTTCAGGCTGCAATAGAATATGTATTTAAGTTATGTGAAAATGAAAGACTGGTGCTTGTCATAGATGAGTATCCATATGTGGCAAAAGCTTCGAAAAGCATGGCTTCAACCTTGCAGATGCTTATTGATAAAAATAAAGATAATTCTAAAATGATGCTTATATTATGTGGCTCATCTATGTCTTACATGGAAGATAATGTGCTGGCATATAAGGCGCCTTTGTATGGCAGAAGAACCGCCCAGATGAAGATTCTTCCGTTTGATTTTGAGGATAGCTGCAAATATTTTAACAGATTTTCAGCAGAGGATATGGCTCTGATATATGGTATTGTTGGTGGTACTCCGCAATATCTTTTACAGATGAATGACAGCATGAGTGTAGAGGATAATATAAAAAATGTGTTCCTCAACCCCGCATCAGCAATCTTCGAGGAACCTGAAAATCTGTTAAAGCAGGAAGTCCGTGAACCTGCTGTATATAATGCAATAATAACAGCAGTAGCAACAGGCAGCTCCCGTATGTCGGAAATCGCAACCAAGATAGGCGAAACGACAAGTGTATGCTCACAGTATATGAAAAATCTGATTAATCTTGGCTTAATACGGAAAGAAACTCCATATGGCGAAAAGGAGTCCAGAAAATCAATATATGCAATAGCTGATAATATGTTTAGATTCTGGTATAGGTTTATACCTGATAATAATTCTATCATTAGCAGAGGTGCAACAGAACTTGCGTATAAAAGAATTGCTCCAAATCTGTCAGATTATATGGGCAGGATATTTGAAGAAATATGTATGCAGTATCTGTGGAAATTGCTGCTTGATGGGGAAGCACCTGTGGAATTTAGCAATCTTGGACGATGGTGGGGAACGGATCCACAAGAGAGAATACAGACAGAAATTGATATAATGGGTGATCAGGATAAAAGCACTGCATTGTTTGGAGAATGTAAGTGGATAAATGAAAATGTGGATGTAAAAGTGCTCGAAAAGCTGAAAAAGAGAAGCAGATTATTTAGATATGAGAATGTCCATTTATTTTTATTCGCAAAAAAAGGATTTACCCAAGGGTGTATTGAGGAAGCCGGAAAAATGGGAAATGTATCGCTGGTGACATATGATCAGATATATGGGTATTTAAATAATGAAGGATAGTGGGTAAATGGAAATAGCATTTAAACTTATTTAAGAAAATTCAGAAATCTTTAGAAATAATTAAGCGAATATTTTAGCTCTATATAGTACTTTGAATATGTAGATATCTATATAACTAATGACAATTGACGTTTGAAAAGGAGCGAAATATATGAAGTATAAAAAATATTTAATGGGATTTCTATTTGTATTCTCTATTCTATTCACAACTATCGTTGGAACAAGTAATGTTTTGGCTGATACTACATCATACAGTGGGGCATATAATTATGATAACACTGGTAATAAGCAATATAGATTTATCACAATAGTTAAGTCAACACAATGGACTGGAAATCATTATGTTTCAGGACAACCAACAAAAGGTACTTATCTAAAAAATGGAGATATGTTATACTATAGTGAGTCAGGTGGACCTAATTATTCGCTGTCGGTGGGGGTTGGATATAAAATTGGTTCTGTTTCATTAGGAATACCATTGGGGAAAATCTCAAATGGGACATTTGGAATAGGTGTTAGGGCAACTGGAAAAGGCTATTATAAATTAGCATTAAATAAGCAGGTTAAACCAACTATAATGTTGATACAGTATAGGACAAAGCAAAATGGTAAATGGTCAAGTTGGGGGGAGCCTAGCGTTTATAGCAAGAAGTATCAAACTGTTAGAATAAAGCCGGCATTGATTAAACAATAAAGAAGGGGGAAGTATGTAGTGGAAAAAAATAGAAAACAGATTATTATCTGCGCAGCGATTGTCACTTGTGTCTGTGTAATCAGTGTATTAATTACATATAACATATTACAACAAAAAAATCATTTGACAGTGGAACTATATTATGGAACTTTTGATTTTTCAGAGTATCAAAATGTTGAGAGTACCAATAAATTAGCTATCATACATGATAACGATGAAAAACAGGGTGAATATGAAATGGAGATAGAGAATACTGATAAGGTTGAAACGGGAATCTGGAAATGGAACGATGATGGTTATATTACCTTGTATCAGGATGATAAAGCAGTTGCAAATCTAGTGTATATGAATGGTAAATATCTTTTCTTTGATGCCGATGTTGAAATCCAAAAACTTAAAAGGATATCTGAAACGGCAATAGTAAAATAATTGAATTAGATTAAAAAAGTTGTGGTTACAGGAGAGGGACAAACTGTGTTTGCAAATGAACAAAATGAAAGTAATTCAAGTATAGAAGCAGATATAAATATGAATTAGGTGATTATGTATGAAAATTGTATTTAATAAAAGCATAGATAAAATTGACAGGACAGATTTTTGGATACGGTATATTATTTTGCTTATAGTTGACTTTATTGTGAATTTTGTATTGGCAATGATTCAACTTAGTTTACATACTGATTTTACAAGTATTTCAGGTATAATAATTATTATGATAATATATAATTTACTTGCATTTATATGTTTCTATGAATTGGGGAAAAAGCGATTTAATGATGCGGGATTGCCAACTCTATTATTGATAATTTCTATTGTTTTGTCTTTTTTTGCAATCGGCATAGGAATACAATTATATGGTTTTTGTGCAAAGAGCAAACAGGATATAAGAAGAATCAGTAATTAATCCGATGAAAAATATACAAATAAAATAAGACCTTTAGATGCGTATAATGTAATTTTAACAATATATTTTAATGTCTAAAGGTCTTATTTAAATTTCATAAATCTTTAGAATTCTTCAGAAATTTAATCGTTTTTATGTGATACAATATAATAGAATAATAATTTATGTGGAGGAAATTTTTATGAAAAAACAAATGATAACTTTAGCAATGACAATGTTACTTGGAACTGCAAGTGCGTTTGGTGATGCAACATCGGTACAGGCAGCATCAATACAGGATGATATATCTTATTGTGAAATAACGCAGGAAGTATCAGAGGATGTACAAGATAGTGCAAGAGGAATTTTTAGTGTGAGCTATCAGGTAATAGTTGATAACACAGCTATTAAGGAAAAACCCAAAAGTTCATCAAAAACTATCAGAATAGCATATAAAGGGGAGAAATATAAGAAAGTTGGGGAGTCAGAAAATTGGCTTAAGATACGATATGGCACTGGTTATGGATATATAATTAAATCAGCTTTAAAAAAGTTATAGGAGCATATAATGGACAAAATTCTTGTTGTTGAGGATGATAAAACAGTATACAGTGGCATAAAAAAGCTTCTCGAATTGCAGCATTATAGTGTGGTAATTGCACAAAACGGTAGGGAGGCTTTGGAAAAAATAGATGAATCGTTCAGCCTTGTAATAATGGATATAATGATGCCACAGTTAGATGGCATTGAAACTTGCAGGAGAATGCGTGGAAGACACAGTGTTCCGATATTGTTTTTATCAGCAAAATCGGAAGAGCTGGATAAGCTGGAAGGGCTTGAAGTGGGCGGTGACGATTACATGACTAAGCCATTTTCAAACATGGAGCTTATTTCAAAGGTTAAAGCTCTTATCAGACGATATCGGGTATATGACAGCGGAAGTGCAAATCGCACAAACAAGGATGAGTCTATAGAGGCAGATGGACTTAAACTGTTTACAAATCGAAACAAGGTTGAGTTTAATGATGATGAGATAAAATTAACCGGAAAGGAATATGAGATATTAAAATTGCTCATGAAAAATCCGAACCGGATATATACGATTGAGATGATATACGAGATGGTGTGGGATGAGGTTTTTACCTATAATGCAAAGAATACTGTTATGGTACACATTAAAAATCTTAGGAATAAGCTTATAAAGGCATGTGGCGATGCATGTATACAGACAGAATGGGGAAGAGGATACCGTTTTGAGAGATGATTTAAAGAGGGTAAAGAAAAAGCTGTCTTTGACATTTGCAATTGCGATTATAGGGACATGTGCCGTTTTTGGACTATTATACTATCTGGGAATTGATTTGTTGAGCTATTATATTGAAGCTGGATCTTGTATGATATACTATAATGAAAAGCCATATATAGACGAGTTTCAACAATATGTATCTGATAATGATATAAGTACTACAGATGTCGAGCAATATGATGAATGGATGTCGGAGCATGATGTTGCGTTTTATGGTGTTCAGGAAATGGGGAAGGTAATATACAATAAATCAAATGTAGATAAGCTTATATCTCCGGCTAAAAATATGTATGATTACCGATTTACAGGAAGCTATGTGCTGCCTGTCCAGTTCTCCGATATTGAGGCGGAAGTATTTATATATACAGGATTTACGGAAAAATATTATATAGCTTTAATGATTTTTGATGTGGGATTTTCTCTTATGATGGGAATTGTATTTGTGTATCTACGCATCAGAAAAATTATAGCGGGCTATCAAACAGAGCTTGAAGCATCACAGGAACAGGAGAAAAAAGCGCGACAGGAAAAGGATGAACTGATGCGTAATATGGCTCATGACCTGCGTACGCCGTTGACCGGACTCATGACACATATTGATATAATGAAGCTTGAGAATGAAGCAGATGAGGAAAATCAGAAATATCTGGATATAGTGACAGACAAAGTAATGGATATAAAGACGCAGATGGATAATCTGTTGGATTTTTCGATGGCAAGTTCAGAAAAAAATATAGAATTGGATAAGCCCATAGAAACGGAGTATGCGGTAGGGGATTATCTTTCTGAAATGTATGCAGTTTTAAAGGAAAGAGGATATAGTATCGATATTAATAAGCTAAACTGGGAGAAAGTTAAAGTTGCTGTTAATGTGGGGCTTATATCAAGAATATTTGCTAATCTCACAGATAATATATGTAAATATGCAGATATAGATAAACCAATAGTAATGGAGACTTGTTTTACAAAAAATAATTTTAAAGTCAAAATCGGTAATGGAATATGCGATGATAAGACACTGCTCGAAAGTACTGGAATAGGACTAAAAAGTGTGGATATGATGATGCTTAGGATGAATGGAAATATGAGCTATTCAAGGGAACATGGGAAGTTTTGGGTTAAACTGGAGTTCCCGATTGTAAAATGACATATATTTAGATTTGTTAATAAAAATTTATATTTTTTTGGAAATATTTAAGGAATTTCTTTAGTTTATTATTATAATATTTTATAAAGATTATAATAAAATAGATTGGAGAAACGTAATGAGTATTTACAGTGATTTAAAGGAACTATATAAAGATACAAATGATATTGTTAATGGGAAAAATATTGCATGGAAAATTATTTATATGTTACAAAATATTTCCTTTATAATTATTTGCATGATTTGCTTAGTAGATAAATGTAAAATCAGAACAATTATTCCAGAGAATATTGAATTTGGTCTATCGCAAAGAGTATGTAATTTTTTGAATAAATACATAGTAATTTGTATTATTTTTTATTTTGGCTACTTGGTGATCTTAACTCCTATAATAAAAATACTATATGTCAAATTAAAGACGGAATATAATAAAAACATAATTCCTATATGGTATACAATTGATGAAATTATTAAAATTTTGCTGAATATCATGATTTTAATTGAGCTTATACAGGATGTTATACTTGGTTTAAATGGTGAGTATGCTATTCAAACAAGAAATATTATAATATATTTTTATATTACAATAAGTGTACTATTTACATTTATAGTTAAATTGTATAGACAAAATGAAAATTTATCTATTTTAATCGCTTATAGTTATACTGATTATTTTGATTCAGAGGGAAAGAGAATCGCTAAAGAAGATAAAGTGATTTATAGAAATAAGATATATAGTTTGTATAAGGAAGAAAAAGATTGGTATTTAGTGGATAATACAACGGAAAAGATAAAGCTTCAGGAAGCTGTAATTGATAAAGAAGGAAAAATTAAAGTTTATTTTTATGGTATGGGGGAGAGAATATAGTTGATTATAATGTAATACTGATTAGTAGGCAGAGGCAGTAACGAGAGAGTGGCCTCTGTTTTTTGCGCAGGAAAAGAGTCTCTTTTATTTAACGTAATAGAGGATAAAATTAA
>OGNR01000610.1_pt1 | contig 18848 bp, 10 predicted proteins | sample 1573501 | NCBI WGS metagenome assembly OGNR01 (sample SAMEA2581918, study PRJEB24529) | metagenome | biome: Human gut stool | place: China | collected 2011 | reverse complement strand
TTGAATTTCAATAATTTCAAAGAACTTCTATGATTTTTTAGTGGACACTAATGATACTAAAAATATATTATGGATAAAAATGTAAGAAAATGCGTGCTGATAGCTGGTGCATTTGCTACAATCTCGATCGGAAATGTGCACCCGGCATGGGCTTCTGAAACAAGTATGTTGGAGGTTGCTCAGCAAGCTAAGAAGCAAATAAAAGGTAAGGTAGTTGATGCTACCGGTGAAACTGTTATTGGAGCCAATGTTCTTGAAAAAGGAACAACTAATGGAGTAATTACCGATTTTGATGGAAATTTTGTACTGAATGTTTCGGAAGGTGCAACGCTGGAAATTTCTTATATTGGATATGTTACTCAGACGATTAAAATAACTAACCAGACTTCTTTGAATATTGTATTGAAAGAAGATTCTGAAACATTGGATGAGGTTGTGGTTGTCGGATACGGTACAATGAAAAAAAGCGACTTGTCTGGTGCTTCTGTTTCTGTAGGTGAAGATGCTATTAAAGGATCTGTCATAACAAACCTTGATCAGTCCTTGCAGGGACGTGCAGCAGGTGTTTCGGCTGTAACAACTTCAGGTGCGCCGGGTTCTTCATCTTCTATCCGTGTTCGTGGTCAGGCTACTATTAACTCAAACGCAGAACCTTTGTATGTAATTGATGGCGTTATTGTGCAGGGTGGAGGTTCTTCTGGTTCTGATTTTGGACTTGGTGATGCATTGGGTAATGGCTCGGTTTCTACTATTTCTCCGCTGTCTACTATCAATCCGTCGGATATTGTTTCTATGGAGATTTTGAAGGATGCTTCGGCTACAGCTATTTATGGAGCTCAGGGAGCAAATGGAGTTGTGTTAATTACAACCAAGCGTGGTAAGGCAGGTGAAGCCAAATTTACTTATGACGGTATGCTGGCTGTACAGCGTCAGACTAAGCGTTTGGACATGATGAACTTGCGCGAATTTGCAAGTTTCTACAATGATTTTGTTGAAACTGGTGAGCTGGAGCCGAGTTCTACTTATGCAGATCCTTCATTGTTAGGTGTTGGAACCAATTGGCAGGATGCTGTATTCCGTACTGCTTTGCAGCATCAGCATCAGATTTCGGCTCAAGGAGGTACGGATAAAGTGAAGTATTATGTTTCTGGTTCTTATATGGATCAGGATGGTACGTTGATTGGTTCAAGCTTTAACCGTTATTCTTTCCGAACTAACTTGGATGCTCAGTTGAAACCGTGGCTGAAAATCGGTTTGAATGCTACTTATTCTGCTACGCAGGATGATTTGAAACTGGCAGATAGTGATCAGGGTATTATCAGTTATTCATTGCAAACTGTGCCGGATATACCTATTTATGATATTGATGGAAATTATTCATCTATTGTACGTGAAGGGTATACTAGTCCGAACCCGATTGCAATGGCTATGATGGATCAGATTTTATTGGATCGTCAGAAACTGACTGGTAGTATTTTTGCAGATGTTACTTTGATGAAAAATCTGACCTGGCATACAGAATTTGGCTATGACATCAGCTATAATAAAGGTGAACGTTATCAGCCCAAAGTTGACTTAGGAAACTGGAAACGAGACAGTAACTCAAGTTCTATTCAGAAGAATAACAGTACATTCTGGCAATTGAAAAACTATGTAACTTACAATGGACAGATAGATAAGCATAGCTTCACAGCAATGTTAGGACAAGAGTGTTGGGAGTCTAACTATGATTATACTTCGGTAGCCAATACAAACTTACCTTCGGATGCTGTTCATAATCCGGCATTGGGTACGGGTACTCCTTCTATTAATTCCGGATTCGGTAGTTCTGCAATGGCTTCTTTCTTTACTCGTTTGACATATAATTATGCAGATCGTTATTTGGCAACCTATACGTATCGTTATGATGGTTCGTCTAACTTTGGACCTGATAACCGATGGGCTGGTTTCCATGCTGTAGCTGGATCATGGCGTTTTTCAAATGAAAAATTCTTTGAACCTCTGACAAATGTGATCAGCAATGGTAAGCTGCGTTTAGGATGGGGACAAACTGGTAACTCAAATATAGGTGGATATCGCTGGGGAGCTAGTATGTCAAGAATGCCGACTGGATTAGGTTTAGGTTATCGTCAGTCTAATATAGCTAATCTGGGAGTAAAATGGGAAACTCAGGAACAAGTCAATGTCGGTATTGACTTAGGTTTCTTCCATGAAAGAGTAAATTTGATTGTTGACTGGTATAAAAAGGTTTCTAAAGATATGTTGATGTCTTTACAGCTTCCTTCGTATATGGGTACTTCCGGTAATGCTTCTTCAGCTTTGGCTGCACCGATGGGAAACTATGGTGATATCGAAAATAAAGGTTGGGAAATTTCTTTGAATACTCATCCGCTGATTGGAGCTTTTGAGTGGGATTCTGATTTCCAGATTTCATTTAACAGAAATAAATTGCGTGCACTCGATGGTACTGCAAATGCGCAGATTGTAGGATATGGACAGTGGAGTGATGTGGTGAGTGTGACTAACGTGGGTGAATCACTTTACAATTTCTACGGTTATGTATGTGACGGTGTGTATGAAGACTTGGAAGATTTGCAGACATCTGCCAAACCTGCCAAATATCCGGCAGATGGAGTGTTTAACAGAACGAATACAGTATGGGTAGGTGATATAAAATATAAAGATTTGAATGGTGATGGTGTTATTGATGAAAACGATAGAACAAACATCGGTTCACCACTACCCAAATTTACTTTTGGATGGACAAACACATTTAGATATAAAAATTTTGACTTATCATTATTTATCAACGGCTCGTATGGCAATAAGGTATTCAATTATCTAGGAATGAAACTGACTCATATGAATTCTCCTTGGAGCAACCAGTTGAATACAGTGCTTGACCGTGCGCAGATTGTACCAATAGATCCTAATAAGGATTATTCTGCAGGAGTTGTTGTGAATGGTGTGACAATATATAACTGGTATGATGATATTACTAATGTGCGAGTAGCAAATGCTGGTGCAACTATACCTCGTGCTTCTATACAAGACCCTAATGATAATGACCGTATCAGTGATCGTTATATTGAAGATGGATCATATATTCGTTTGAAGAATATCACTTTAGGATATACTTTCCCAGGAAAGATTATTAAGAAATGGGGACTCGATAATTTGCGTGTATATGCTAATATCCAGAATTTGCTGACAATTACAGGTTATAGTGGTTATGATCCAGAAATCGGAGCCAGCACTGCCAGTGCGAATGTTTATGGATTGGATAATGGACGTTATCCTTCTCCTACAGTTTATTCTTTCGGATTGAATGTTTCTTTCTAAATAAATGTGACTATGAAATTGAATAATATAAAATACTGGACTTTAGCAGCCATATTGGGAGCTAATTTAGTTTCGTGTGATGATTTTCTGGATCGTCCGGCAGAAGATTCATATAATGTAGATAATTTTTATCAGAATGATGAACAGTGTTTCCAAGGAGTAAATCCTCTGTATAATTCTCCTTGGTTTGACTTTCAGCGCGGATTTTTTAAAGTAGGTGAAGTTCTTGCAGGCAATTATTATTGGGGATCTTCTCCCTATCTGACCTTTACAGTGAATGGGACGGATGAAGATTTGATAAATATGTCTTATTCGTTGTGGTCGGTTAATGCATATGCTAATACGATTCGGGAAAGATTGCAGACTGCTGGAGGAAGTGAACAGACAAGAAATACATGTATGGGTGAGTGTCTTGTATGGAAGGCTATGGCTTATTTTTATCTGGTACGTACTTTCGGGGCAGTGCCTATTGTTCATAGTAATTCAGATGATATTGCAGCAGGTAATTACAATGAAAAATATAAAGTACAAATTCCTGATGTGTATGAATATATAGTAATGACGCTGGAAGAGGCTATAAGATTACTTCCTGAGTCAAACTCTGAAGGGCGTATCGATCAGTATACAGCTAAAGGTTTGTTAGCTAAGGTGTATCTTACCAAATCGGGCTACGGAATGAGTGGATCAAGAAATGAAGATGATTTACGTCAGGCAGCGGCTTATGCTAAAGATGTAATTGACAATTCAGGTAGACATTTGTTGGCGGACTATTCTGATGTATTCCGTTTGGCAAATAACTTCAATGAAGAATGTCTGCTCTCATGGCACTGGTCTGCTTCTTCTGATGCATGGACTTGCCAAAATGCTTTGCAATCAGATTTAGCAATAGCAGGATTTGATGAATTTGGTGATTGCTGGGGTGGTTATAATGGTCCGTCTGTCGATTTGCAGGATGCCTTTGGTGAAAATGCTTTGAGTCCGACTCGCTATAATGGAGATACCCGTCGCAAGGCAACCATGATGATGTGTGGTGATGTTTATGAATATTTCTGGCAAGATAAAGGTGGATTCAATTATATTAATTTTATCTATGATACTGATAACTTAGGAGGTCCTGGTACTTACCAGAGCGCAACTGGAGCTAATGAAGTAAAGCAGTTGTATGGCAATGCCAATGACCATTTGACAGCTACAGGTGTTTCGGCTTCTTCTCAACACAGTCAGTTGAGTACACATTTGTTGCGTTTGTCGGATGTTTATTTGATTTATGCAGAAGCAATGATCGGAAATAATGGATCTACTTCTGATGAATCAGCTATTGATGCATTCTATCAGGTACGTCATAGAGCTATCAGTACATACGAACGTCCTTCTGTAATTACATGGGAAGATGTTTGGAAAGAACGTCGTCTGGAACTGGCTTGTGAAGGTGACCGTTGGTATGATTATGTACGTTTATCTTACTATGATCCACAAAGAGTCATCAATGAGCTGACAAATCAGCGTCGTGATGTCTATTATGGATTGGATGATTTGTATAAAACTTATTATCAGACAGGTTCTTTTACAGTAAATCCGGACGAGCATCGATATAATCCGAATGCTGTAAAACCTAATGTTACTATTTCGAGCTTTACATTGCCTTTCCCGACAGAAGATGTGGTATTTAATCCTCATTTGATGGAAGATCCGATTCATGTAGATGTACGAAGTGAATTTAGTTATTAATAAAAATAAGAGTTATGATGAAACTAATGAAATATATAAAAGGCTTAGTTATAGTGGAAGCCGTCCTTTCTGGAGTTATGATGACTTCGTGTGAAGACGAACCTGATAAGTATGAAATTGCAGATGGGCTTCCTACAGTAAACTATATACGAATGACAGATCCGGAAGTTGCTGATTCGTTGATAACAGGAGCTTATATGTCGAATACGATTTGTCTGGTCGGAGAAAATTTGCGGAGTGTATACGAACTTTATTTCAATGATCAGAAGGCCATCTTAAATACAAGTTTGATAACGGATAATACATTGATTGTAGATATTCCGTCTACAATACCGAGTGTCGTTACAAATAAAATTTATTTAATTAATAAGAATCACGAAACTGTAACATACGATTTTAATGTATTGGTTCCAGCTCCGGAGATTACATCTATGTCTAACGAATATGCTCAGCCAGGAACTGTTGCTACGATTTATGGAGATTATTTCATTGATGATCCAAATGTTCCATTAACTGTAGAAATAGCTAATGTCCCTGTTACTGAAATTACTAGTCTGACCCGAAATGCTATCAGTTTTGTTGTTCCTGATGGTGCAGAAACAGGATATGTTAATGTAGAGTCTATATATGGAACAGGACAGTCTACGTTCCGTTACATGGAAAATGATGGTATTTTATTCGACTTTGATGATGATGGTGATGATGCTATAGCAAAAGACAATGGTTGGCATGCCGCTACAATAGGAACATTGGAGAATGTTTCTTCTTTAGATGGCAACTATCTGATATTCCAGGGAGATTTGGATAATGGCTCATGGAATGATTCTGATTTTGCTTTTGAGTATTGGCCTTATGGAGATGAAGCAACTCCTTATTTGAATACATTGGTCGATTTTGAGGATTTGAGTAACTTGCAACTTAAATTTGAAGTGAATGTACCTGATGCATGGAGTGCATGTGCTATGCAAATCTTGCTGACAACTAATAATGAGGTTAGTGGTGATAATATGAACAATTCGTTCTTCCAGGGAGATACATTCCCTCGTGCGTTGTGGATTCCTTGGCAGTCTAGCGGAAGTTATACTACTACAGGTTGGACTACTGTTACAGTGCCGCTATCTGAATTCCGTTATGGTGCTTCGGGTATTTCTCTTTCTCCGTTGTCGTCAACAGATATTACTGGTCTGACCTTGTTTGTATGGAATGGTGGTGTTACAGGAACTGCCTGCTCGCCAACTATCTGTATCGATAATATTCGCGTAGTGCCTATCTATTAATTAAAAAAATGAATGTACGATGAAAACAAATAGATTATCGGTCCTTTGTTTGGCTGGAGCACTTTTATTGACAGGTGTTTCGTTTACCTCTTGCCTGAAAGGTGATGATGTAGATACTAATCAATATGTAGGAGGTATCAGTTTGAATGTTTTTGGTCCATCTCCGGTTGCTCGTGGAGGTGAGTTAAGATTTTTTGGTAGTGGAATGAATCAGGTTACGGCTGTGGTTATTCCAGGATGTGCAGATATTACAGATATCAATGTAATCAGTGACAGAGAAATCCGTATCACTGTTCCTCAGGAAGCACAACCTGGACTGGTAACACTGAGAACTCCTAATGGGGATATAACTACGAGAACGGAACTGACTTTTACAGAACCTATTTCTATAGAAAACTTTACACCGGCTACAGTATTGCCTGGTGATGAGTTGACCATCGAAGGTGAATATTTAAATCTGATTCATGAGGTCATTTTTGCAGATGATGTAACTGTTACTGAGGAGGATTTCATTACGCATGAACGGAATATGATAAAATTGCTTGTTCCTGAAGAAGCACAGACTGGACAGATTATTTTATCTGATGGTGAAGAGTTGCCAAATCTGATTTATTCGGAAGAAGATCTGGTAGTTACCTTACCGTCTGTAGAAACTGTTGTGAATAAGGAAAATGCTAAACCTGGTGATGTTGTCGAAATAAATGGAGAAAATCTTGATTTGGTTCGACAGATGCTGATGCCTGATGGAACTGAAGTGGAATTTACATTAACAAGTCCGAATATTATAGAATTTATATTGCCGGAAAATGCTTCCGATGGAGATGTTGTTGTCGTTCCTGCTTCGGGAGTAAAGGTTACTGTTGCTCATTTGACAATGGCTGTACCGACTAATCTTGTTGCTACTCCAGCTTCCGGCCTTCGTGGAGGTGATGAGATTGTTTTGACGGGTTTAAATTTGGATGTTGTAACCAGTTTGTCTTTCCCTGGTGTAGCAGAAAATGTTCAGCCAGCCTCTCTATCTGAAAAAGAACTCACCGTGGTTATGCCGGAAGCTGCACAAAGTGGCAGTCTTATATTGAATACGAAAAGTGGCAAACAGGTAAGTATTGTTATCGAAACATTAAAACCTCTGGTTGGAAGTTATAATCCATCTTCTATACCAGCTGGAGAAAGTTTGCTGATAAACGGACAGAATCTGGATTTGGTTGCTTCGGTTACTTTTGGAGGCGGACAAACAGTTGCGGTTTCTTCTTCATCTGCTAGTCAGCTGTCTGTGTCTGTTCCGATGGAAGCAGAAACTGGAAACATTGTTTTGAATATGTATAATGGAGAAACAGTTGAGGCCCCTTCACTTACAGTAACAAAACCTCAATGCTGTTATGTTATGAATCTGCCAGAGAAGGTAGATGCTGGAGCTCTTTTGGAATTAGAGGTTGCTAATGGAGATAAACTGACACAGGTTAATGTTAACGGAAGTCAGGTACAGTTTATATTACGTGATTCTAAATTGATGATTTCCTTACCAGCTGAAACAGTAGGAGAGGCAACCTTGGAATTGGTTTCATCGAATGGAAGTATTTCTTATCAGATTGAAATTGTAGGTTCTATGGGAACTCTTATTTATGAAGGTCCATTGGCTACTGGCTCATGGGCGAACTCAGCACAAATCTCTTCTAATATGTTTGCAACGGCTCAAGTAGGACAGGTTATTACTGTTGTTGTATCCGATTTACAGGCTGGTGCTCAAGGTTCGTTCAAGAATAGTAGCTGGGCTGCTATTGCTCCGGGCACTGAGTATTTTAATATTGATGGTAACTTCTCGTTGACTATAACTCAGGATATACTGACTCAGTTGCAGTCTGGAGGCTTGATTGTCAGCGGACAGAATTATACAATAGAATCAGTCTACATTAAATAAGTGAAAGTATGAATAAAGTTTATATATGTTTTTTGTTTATAGCAACATTATTTACTACTATTTCATGTTCAACAGAAGTTGAGCATGAAATAGCACAGGTTGCTTCTCCCACTTTGGTTTCAACAACTCCTGTTACCGGTATATCGGGAATTCAGTCGGGTAATGTAACAATCAGTCTTACATACGACAAGAATGTGTTTTTTGCATCCAAAAATAAAGATTTACTGTCGATTTCTAATGATGGAAGTATTGTCAGTGCCGATGTTATAGGTTCAAGTCCTACACTGGTAGTAGTTGCAAACTGTCCTTCTAGGAATACAACTTATACTTTCTCAGTTCCAGAGGGACTGGTTACAGGACCTAATTCGATGCCGGCTCCTGCTGTAGAGATTAGTTTTACGACTCAGGGATTGGATAATACCCCGGTGAATACATTGACAGCTGAAGCTCAGAGGGTATATGATTTCTTGCAGGAAACCTATGAGCAGAAAACTATTTCAGGAATGATGGCTAATGTTGCGTGGAATGTTGAAGAGTCTGAGCAGGTTTATCAATGGACAGGGAAATATCCGGCATTGAACTGCTTTGATTATATTCATCTACAGTCTTCGGCCGAAGGTAGTTGGATTGACTATGGAGATATCACTCCAGTTTCTCAGTGGTGGAATAATGGAGGTTTGGTTGCTGCTATGTGGCATTGGAATGTTCCGACCTCAAACGGAAGCGGAAATCTTACTACTTACAAAGATCAGACATCTTTTGATATCGACAATGCTTTTACCGAAGGGACATGGGAGTACCAGACTGTCAATGCGGATTTGGAAAAGATTGCAGGCTATTTGAAACTGTTAAAAGATGCAAATATACCTGTCATTTGGCGTCCACTTCATGAAGCTGCCGGTGGATGGTTCTGGTGGGGCAAAAATGCTGATAGCTTTAAGCGTTTATGGATCCAGATGTTCGATTACTTCAAGGCTCAGGGACTTGATAATCTGATTTGGGTATGGACAACTGAAACGGGTGATGCAGATTGGTATCCAGGTGATGAATATGTAGATATTGTAGGACGAGATTTGTATGGAAATGATGCAGCAGACTGTGCTAGTCAATATCAGACTGTAGTTTCTGAGTATGGTAGTAAAATGGTAGCGTTGAGTGAATGCGGAGCTTATATTGATACCAACAGTGAGCTGGGGTTACTTTCTGAACAGTGGAATGCTGGAGCACGCTGGTTATGGTTTATGCCATGGTATGATAATGATGGTGCTGCGCTTTCTCATGCTGATAAAGAATGGTGGCAGGATGCTATGTCGCAGTCGTATGTGATAACCCGCGATCAACTACCTTCATTTAAATAAAAATTTATCACATAATTAGTTATTAGGAGTGACTGTGTGACAAGTAATAAACATAGTCACTCCTTTGTTTATAAATGTGATGGTGTGATGTTTTTTAAAAGAAAAAACGTATATGCATATGTTAAGATTGTATCATTCTGTGGTATAAAATTTCTCTATCTTTGCTGATGTTAAATAGTAAAACTAATTATTATGAAATTCTCGAAAGCTATTGTTTCAACTATGATTATCGGTACTTGTCTGACTGCTTGCGGCAATCAGCAAAAAAAACAATCAGAAATGGATAAAACACCTGAAGCATACTCTATGCTAAATGTGCTTGAGAAGCTTCCTCAGCATAAAATGTTCATGTTTGGACATCACGATGATCCGGTTTATGGTATCGGCTGGGACGGAGATGAGAACCGAAGCGATGTGAAAAGTGTTTGCGGGGACTATCCGGCAATGATGTCTTTTGATTTGGGAAGAATGGAGATCTACGGTGATAAAACACTAGATAATGTATCACTCGACCGTATCAGAAAGGAGGTTATTGCTCAGTATGAGCGTGGGGGTATGTCATCTTTCAGCTGGCACGTAGATAATCCTTTGACAGGAAAGGATTCATGGGATGTGAGTGACTCTACTGTGGTAAAGTCGGTTTTGCCGGGAGGAGTTAATCATGATAAGTTTATAGGTTGGCTGGATAAAGTAGCAGATTATCTTAATTCAATTCAGACTTCAGAAGGAGTAAAGGTTCCTGTGCTGTTCCGTCCTTGGCATGAGCATACGGGAAGTTGGTTCTGGTGGGGAAAGAATTTGTGCTCAACTGAAGATTATAAAGCGCTTTGGAGAATGACTTATGACCGTTTGCAAGAAAAAGGGGCTACTCAGTTGCTGTATGCATATTCTCCGGGTACGGAACCCAAAGACTCTACCGAATATCTGGAACGCTATCCGGGAGATGATATTGTTGACCTGATAGGAGTAGATGCATATCAGTTTGATAAAGATGCTTATGTGAAGAGCCTGGATAATGCACTTACCATTATGTCACAGGTAAGCAAGGCGCATAAAAAGCTGATGGCCGTAACCGAAACAGGCTATGAAACAATTCCTGATTCGCTTTGGTGGACACAAACATTGATGCCTGTAATTGAAAAATATCCAATTAGTTATGTGCTGGTATGGAGAAATGCGCGTGAAAGAGAAAATCACTACTATGCTCCTTATCCGGGACATCCGTCGGCTGCCGATTTTGTGAACTTCTATAATGATCCGCGGACATTGTTTGCCGGAGATATGAAAACAATAAAGTAAATTGATATAAAACTTATTATAATGAATACTACATTTGAAGACAAAGTAAAAAGATTGTTTGCTCAGCATGAAGAGTTGATTACTCGTAAGAATGAGCCTGTTGAAACAACCAACGGAGTATATACTCGTTATAAGTATCCAGTTGTAACGGCTGCTCATACTCCTGTGTTCTGGCGTTACGATTTGGATGAAAAGACAAATCCTTATCTGATGGAACGCATTGGAATGAATGCTGCAATGAATTCCGGAGCTATTAAATGGAACGGAAAATATTTGCTGGTAGTGCGTGTCGAAGGAGCTGACCGCAAGTCGTTCTTTGCTGTTGCTGAAAGCCCGAATGGAGTAGATAATTTCCGTTTCTGGGATTATCCTATTACCATGCCCGACGATGTAATACCGGCTACCAATATTTATGATATGCGTCTGACAGCTCACGAAGATGGTTGGATCTACGGTATTTTCTGTGCTGAACGTCACGATGATAATGCGCCTGCTGGTGATCTGTCTTCTGCAACAGCTACAGCAGCAATTGCTCGTACTAAAGACCTGAAGACATGGGAACGTTTGCCGGATTTGAAATCGAAGAGCCAGCAACGTAATGTTGTTCTTCACCCGGAATTTGTGGATGGAAAATATGCATTCTATACTCGTCCGCAAGATGGATTTATCGATGCCGGAAGTGGCGGTGGTATCGGATGGGCACTGGTTGACGATATAACTCATGCCGAAGTAAAAGAAGAAAAGATTATTGACTGCCGTTATTATCATACAATAAAAGAAGTGAAGAACGGTGAAGGTCCACATCCTATCAAGACTCCGAAGGGATGGTTGCACCTGGCTCATGGAGTACGTGGTTGTGCTGCTGGTTTACGTTATGTACTTTATATGTATATGACTTCACTCGAAGATCCTAGCAAGCTGATTGCTGCTCCTGGAGGCTATTTTATGGCTCCTGAAGGAGAAGAACGTATCGGTGACGTTTCAAACGTGTTGTTTACAAACGGTTGGATTGCCGACGAAGATGGAAAAGTATTTATTTATTATGCTTCTTCAGACACACGTATGCATGTAGCTGTTTCTACTATCGACAAACTGGTAGATTACTGTATGAATACTCCGCAAGACGGCCTGACAACTACTGCATCAGTAGAAACGTTGAAAAAACTGATTGATAAGAACCTGAAATTGATAAAATAATAAAAATAAGAAAGTAAGTACTGCTATGATAAAACTCACGGAAAAAATAGGTTATGGTTTCGGAGATATGGCTTCCTCTATGTTTTGGAAGTTGTTCGGGGCTTATTTGATGATATTCTATACGGATGTATTTGGCTTGCCTGCTGCTATGGTGGGAACAATGTTCTTGGTTACTCGTATATGGGATTCTGTATTCGATCCGATTGTTGGAGTTGTAGCCGACCTTACTTCCAGCCGATGGGGTAAGTTCCGCCCGTACTTGTTATATCTGGCTATTCCGTTTGCTTTGATAGGAGTACTTACTTTTTATACGCCACCTTTCGGCGATATGGGTAAATTGGTTTATGCCTATATAACCTATTCGCTGATGATGATGGTTTATTCGGCCATTAATGTTCCTTACGCATCCTTGTTAGGAGTGATGAGTCCCGATCCGTCAGAACGCAATACACTGTCTACTTATCGTATGATGTTTGCTTATCTGGGCAGTTTTATTGCACTTCTGTTGTTCATGCCTATGGTCAATGCCTTTAGTGGGCATAGCAAGGAAGTTGCTGACCAGCAGTTCGGATGGTTCATGGCTGTGGTTGTAATTGCAATCATGTGTGCAGTCTTGTTCTTTGGTTGTTTTGCATGGACAAAAGAACGGGTGAAGCCTATCAATGATAAAAAGACTTCTCTGAAAGATGATATCAAAGATCTCTTCCATAATAAACCGTGGTGGATATTGTTTGGTGCCGGAGTAGCCACTTTGGTATTTAACTCTATCCGTGACGGAGCGGCGGTATATTACTTCAAGTATTTTATTATAGAAGACGAGTACCGTACTATTTCGCTGATGGGCGTATCGTTTGTGTTGAGTGGATTGTATCTTTCTATCGGTCAGATTGCCAATATTGTAGGAGTTATTCTGGCTGCTCCCATGAGTAATAAGATTGGAAAGAAAAGAACTTTCGCATTGTCTATGCTGGTAGCTTCAGCCTTAAGTGTGGTATTCTTCTGGTTCGATAAGGATGATCTGGTTCTGATTTTTGTATTCCAATGTCTGATAAGCATATGTGCCGGAAGTATTTTCCCTTTGCTTTGGTCAATGTATGCCGACTGTGCCGATTTCTCGGAACTGAAAACAGGTAATCGTGCGACAGGTTTGATATTCAGTGCGTCATCAATGAGTCAGAAGTTTGGCTGGACCATTGGTACAGCTGTAACCGGATGGCTGTTGTCTTTCTTCGGTTTCCAGGCTAATGCAGTGCAAAGTGAAGAAACTATTAATGGTATTAAGATGTTCTTAAGTCTGCTTCCCGCAATTGCAGCATTTATTTCGGTAGTATTTGTTTGCTTCTATCCATTGGGAGAACAGAAAATGAAGGGTATAATGGAACAGTTAAACTTAAAACGACAATCAAAAAATGTATAACGAAATAGTATCACAGCTCTGTTCTGAGGTAAAGGCTGAGCTGGAAAACAATATTCTTCCTTTTTGGATGACAAAAATGACCGACCATGAGCATGGTGGATTCTATGGCCGTATCACAGGCAATGACGTGTTGGAGGCATCAGCTTCGAAAGGAGCAATTCTCAATGCACGTATTTTGTGGACTTTCTCTGCTGCTTATCGCTTGTTGAGAAAAAAAGAATATCTTGAAACTGCTACACGTGCAAAGCGTTATCTGATTGATTTCTTCTATGACAGTGATTTTGGAGGTATTTATTGGGAACTTGATTATAAAGGAAATCCTGTCGATACAAAAAAACAGATTTATGCCATAGGCTTTGCTATTTACGGTTTGAGTGAATATACGCGTGCTACAGGTGATGCTGAGGCTTTGGATTATGCCAAACGTTTGTTTGAAGTTATCGAGAAGTATAGCTTTGATGCAGAAAAGAATGGTTATCTGGAAGCTCTTACCCGCAACTGGTGTCCAATAGAAGATATGCGTCTGAGTGATAAAGATGAAAACGAGAAGAAAACCATGAATACGCATTTGCATATTCTGGAACCTTATACCAATCTGTATCGCGTGTGGAAGGATGAACGTCTGGGAAAACAAATCTATAATCTGGTAAACTTGTTTTTGGATAAAATATTGGATGCTGAAACTTATCATCTGAATTTATTTTTTGAAGATGACTGGACCAACAAATATCAGATTGTATCATACGGACATGATATTGAGGCGTCGTGGCTGATTCATGAAGCTGCTTTGGTATTAGGTGATAAAGGTCTGTTGCAGAAGGTGGAACCTGCCATTATAAAAATAGCTGAGGCTGCTGATGAAGGACTAAATCCAGATGGCAGCATGATTTATGAAAACTTTTTGAGCAAAGGAAAAATAGATCGTGAGTTGCATTGGTGGGTACAAGCTGAGAATGTTGTCGGTCATCTTAATCTTTATCAGCATTTTGGTGATAAGTCGGCCTTGGAAAAGGCATTGAAGTGCTGGACATTTATCAAGTCAAAATTAGTAGACACGGAGCAGGGTGAATGGCATTGGAGCTTGTATCCTGACGGAACAGTTAATACCAAAGATGATAAAGCTGGATTCTGGAAATGTCCTTATCATAATGGTCGTATGTGTATGGAAATATTGGAACGTTTTTTCTTGAAAAACGATAGAGAACAGCTTTCATCATTATTAGACGAATAATAGTAATGATGAAGGCTGTTTTTTGTTGCTTAACCCCGGATTACTAATAATATTATGAGAAAACTATTATCTGTTTTACTGCTTATACAGTTTATGGCTTGTTTGTCTGTCAGTGCACAACAAATAAGAGAGTCGATATTGCTGAATAATGGATGGAAATTTGCGTATGGACATGCTGGTGACATGAAAAAAGATTTTACTCATGGAACTGAATATTTTACTTATTTCGCAAAGGCCAAGTCTTTTAATCAGAACCAAGGTCCAAGTTCCGAGCAGTTTAATGACTCTTTGTGGCAAACAGTCAGTTTACCGCACGATTGGGCAGTTGATCTTCCTTATTCAGAAGAAGCAAGTCATAGTCATGGATATAAAACCATCGGATGGAAATATCCTGAAACAAGTGTTGGATGGTATCGGCGTAAGTTTTATATTGCAGCAGAGGATTCAGGCAAACACATTGCTGTCAGATTTGATGGAATCTTTCGTAATGCACAAGTATTCTGCAACGGTTTTTATTTAGGACATGAACCGAGCGGATATGCTACTCAGGTTTATGATTTGACGGAATACTTGAATTACGGCGCAGAGAATCTGCTTACAGTCCGTGTAGATGCCAGTACGGAAGAAGGCTGGTATTACGAAGGAGCAGGAATTTATCGCGATGTGTGGTTGGAAAAGATGTCATTAGTTCATGTTGCTCCTTTTGGCACGTTCGTTACTTCTCACATAACCGATTCTTATAAGGCTGCCGATGTGAATATAGAAGTTCGTTTATCGAATAAGGGATTGGAATCGGCGAATTGTACAGTGGTCAATCGTGTCCTTGATGCTACAGGACGCGAAGTAGTCAGTACGCAGAAATCAGATATTACTTTAGCTCCTAAACAGGAAGAGGTGAAGCTATTGCAGTCGGTAAAGATGAATGATATTCATTTGTGGAATCTGGAACAGCCTTATTTATATACCTTATATACAGATGTATATGTCGGCGAGAAGTTGGTTGATACATATTCTACCAATTTTGGAATCCGGAAAATCGAGTTTGATCCACAGAAAGGATTTATGCTAAATGGTTGTCCGGTTAAATTGAAAGGAACTAACTTACATCAGGATCATGCCGGAGTAGGGACTGGAATCCCCGACCGGTTGTGGGAGTATCGCATAAAGAAGATGAAAACGATAGGAAGTAATGCCATACGCACGTCGCACAATCCGATGTCGCCTGTCTTTCTGGATTTATGCGACCGCCTGGGAATGCTTGTTATTGAAGAAAATCGTCTGATGGGTATCAATCGTGAGCATATCGGTCTTTTGGAACATATGATCAAGCGTGACCGGAATCATCCATGTATTATTTTGTGGAGTATCGGAAATGAAGAGTGGGCACTCGAAGGTAATGAACGTGGATTGCGTATTACTAAATCGATGAGTGAATATGTACATCAGCTGGACTCAACTCGCCTGTCGACACAAGGAACGGCCGGTGGACGGGTTTCTCTCTTCGGAGTCGATGTGAAAGGATATAATTATCTCCGCCAGAACCCGATAGATGAATTCCATCAGAAACATCCTGAGTGGTATTCGCCGGTTGGTTCGGAGGAAACATCAGGATGTGGTACACGTAACGTTTATTATACCGATTCATTACGTGGTTGGATGGCTCCTATCAATCGTACGGCTCAAGATGATAATCATATTATTAATCCGATGGCAAGAGGCTGGCAGTTCTATCATGACCGTCCTTGGCTGGCCGGACTTTTCTATTGGACAGGACTTGATTATAGAGGTGAACCGAATCCGATGCTTTATCCGGCTACAGGCTCACAGTTTGGCATATTTGATTATTGCGGATTCCCTAAAGATGAAGCCTTTTATCTGAAATCTTGGTGGACTGACGAACCGGTTCTGCATTTGTCACCGCATTGGAATTTGTCTGGTCATGAAGGAGATAGTATTAATGTATGGGCATATAGCAATTGTGACGAAGTTGAACTGTTTGTCAACGGAAAAAGCTTAGGACGGAAGTCTATGCCGGTCAATGGATATATCGAATGGAAAACAATTTATCGTCCGGGTAGTTTACTGGCCAAAGGCTATAAGGCTGGCAAGAAAGTTATGGTAGAGAAAATAGAAACTACAGGTAAGGCTACCCGTATCTCAATAGAACCATATAATACAACTTTGAAGGCGGACGGTCAGGATATTGCAATTGTAGATCTGACATTGAAAGATGAAAAAAATCGTGAAGTACCCGATGCCATGAATGAAATGATTGTTACCTTGACTGGTCCTGCAACGATATTGGGATACGGGAACGGTGATCCGGGATTCAAGGAAATAGAACGTCCTGTAAATGGTGAAACATCTTTCCGCATCAAAGCTTTTTCTGGAAAGGCACAGGTAATAATCCGTTCGCAGGAAGGAAAGAAAGGAAATGTCCAATTGGAAGTTTCTGGTACGGGATTGAAAAAAGCAACTCAACAATTTATAATAGATTAATATCATGAATAATATTCGAAATTTGGCGATGGCTTCTATGGTATGTGCCGGAAGCCTTGCAGGAATGGCTCAGCCGGCTCCTGCGATTTCTGCTGATCCGGTAATCGAGGCACATATTCAGGAATGGCTGAAAAAAATGACACTCGAAGAGAAAATCGGACAGATGTGTGAGATAACAGTCGATGTAGTTACTGATTTTCCAGGAAGCAAAGATGGGTTTAAGTTGAGCGAGGCTATGCTCGATACGGTGATAGGTAAGTATAAAGTTGGTTCTATCCTGAATGTTCCTTTAAGCGTAGCCCAGAAAAAAGAAGTGTGGGCGGCTGCCATTAAGCAAATTCAGGAGAAGTCGATGAAAGAAATAGGCATTCCATGTATTTATGGAGTGGACCAGATTCATGGAACCACCTATACACTCGATGGTACATTATTCCCTCAAGGTGTCAACATGGGGGCTACTTTCAATCGCAGCCTGGTTCGTCGTGGAGCAGAAATATCTGCTTACGAAACAAAGGCTGGCTGTATTCCCTGGACCTATGCTCCGGTTGTCGATTTAGGACGTGACCCGCGCTGGCCGCGTATGTGGGAGAACTACGGAGAAGACTGTTATGTGAATGCAGAAATGGGTGTTGAGGCTGTCAAAGGTTTTCAGGGAGATGATCCGAATCATATTGGCGAATATAATGTGGCAGCCTGCATGAAACATTACATGGGGTATGGTGTTCCAGTTTCGGGTAAAGACCGTACACCTTCTTCTATTTCACGAAGCGATATGCGTGAAAAACATTTTGCTCCGTTTTTGGCAGCAGTGAGAGCCGGTGCGCTGTCGGTTATGGTAAACTCAGGTGTAGACAATGGTATGCCTTTCCATGCTAATCGTGAACTGCTTACCGAATGGTTGAAGGAGGACTTGAACTGGGACGGTATGATTGTGACCGACTGGGCGGATATCAACAATCTGTGTACACGCGACCACATTGCAGCAACCAAGAAAGAAGCTGTCAAGATTGCCATCAATGCCGGAATCGACATGTCGATGGTTCCCTACGAAGTAAGCTTCTGCGACTACCTGAAAGAACTGGTACAGGAAGGTGAAGTCCCCATGAGCCGCATTGATGATGCCGTAGCCCGCGTATTACGTCTGAAATACCGTCTAGGGCTGTTCGAAAATCCATATTGGGATATTAAGAAATACGATAAGTTTGGTTCGAAGGAATTTGCAGCCGAAGCTTTGCAGGCCGCCGAAGAATCGGAAGTGCTGTTGAAGAATGAAGGCAATATCCTGCCGCTTGCCAAAGGAACAAAAATCCTGCTTGCCGGTCCGAATGCCAACTCCATGCGCTGCCTGAACGGAGGATGGTCGTACAGCTGGCAGGGACATCGTGCCGACGAATTTGCAGGAGCATATAATACGATTTACGAAGCATTGTGCAACAAATACGGCAAAGAGAACATCATTTACGAACCGGGTGTGACTTACGCTCCTTACAAAAAAGATAACTGGTGGGAAGAAAACCAGCCGGAAACCGAAAAATCAGTTGCCGCAGCCAGTCGTGCCGATGTGATTATTGCCTGCATCGGA
>OGNR01000577.1_pt1 | contig 19785 bp, 20 predicted proteins | sample 1573501 | NCBI WGS metagenome assembly OGNR01 (sample SAMEA2581918, study PRJEB24529) | metagenome | biome: Human gut stool | place: China | collected 2011 | reverse complement strand
CAAAGCTGCGGAACACCGGGCTTTCCAGGCGTTCGGGCGCGACGTAGACGAGCTTGTAGCTGCCCTCGGCGGCCAGGTCCAGCGCGCGGGCGATCTGTGTTTCGGTCAGCGACGAGTTGATAAACGCCGCATGGATGCCCGCTGCGTTCAGCCCCTTGACCTGGTCCTGCATCAGCGAGATCAGCGGCGAGATGACGAGCGTCAGCCCCGGCAGCAGCAGGGCAGGGACCTGATAGCAGAGCGACTTGCCCGCGCCGGTGGGCATGATGGCCAGCGCGTCCCGCCCGGCCAGAAGGGCGCTGACGATCTCCTCCTGCCCGGGGCGGAAGGAGTCGTAGCCGAAATATCGTTTTAACGCTTCACGCGGAGTCATGAAGGGCCTCCTGAACTTTTTCTTCCATTATACCACATCCGCACCCCTGCGGCCAGCGAAACGCGCACTTTACACCGCGCACCGTCTGCGGTATACTGGTAGCAAACCATAAAAACAGGAGCTGTCGCTATGATTCTGGATATTGTTGTGGACGTACAAAAGGACTTTATCACGGGTGCGCTGGCGAACCCCCAGGCACAGGCCAACGTGGCCCACCTGGCCGAGACCGTTAAGGCCCATGCCCGGGCCGGGCACTGGCTGTTCCTGACGCGGGACACCCACCCTGACAACTACCTTGCCACGCGGGAGGGACGCCACCTGCCTGTGGAGCACTGCATCGAGGGCGAGGACGGCTGGAACTTTGCGCCCGAGCTGGAGAACGCGCTGGACGGTACCGAGCCCGAGGTCTGCCACATCGTCAACAAGCCCTCCTTCGGCAGCTATATGCTGCCGAGCGAGATCCTCGACGAGCTGATGGCCCACAACAAGGCCGTGGACGACATTGAAAAGATCGTCATCTACGGCTACTGCACCGACATCTGCGTCATCAGCAACGCCATGGTGCTGCGCGCGGCCTTCCCGGAGACGGAAATCGAAATCCTGTCCGACTGCTGCGCCGGGGTCACGCCCCAGTCCCACCAAACGGCGCTGGACGCCATGCGGGCGTGCCAGTTCACAATCGTATAAAGCGTATAAAGGCAAAATTGAAACCGACGCACTCTTGCGTTTCTCACCGCATTGTGTTATACTTTACACCGTAAAACTGAATACGACAGCAGGTGCCTTTTTATGCCGCCGTTCGGCGCATGGAAAAGGGTAAAAGGGAAGCGGGCGCAAATCCCGCACGATCTCGTCACTGTGATAAGGGAGCCTGCCGCCAGGGTGCATTTGCACCGGTCACTGGGTTTTGACCCGGGAAGGCGGCGGCAGGCGTTGAGCTTTCAGCCAGGAAACCTGCCTGCTGCCGGGTACGGGGGCGCACCGCCCCAGATCACGAGGAATTGGTTGTACCGCAAAGCACCTGCTTAAAATACGGGGTCTTTTGTGTTGCCATTCTGCACGCAAAAGACCTCGTTTTTTACGGGGTCAATTTCCGTGTGCCCTGCTGTTCTCTCCCGTACTGTCTCCAGGCTTTAAACAAGGAAAGGAAGCAAAAACACATGAGAAGGATCACCTACAGAAAAGCTGCCGCCGTCGCCATGGCCGCAGCACTGTCCGCCGCCCTGCTGGTCGGCTGCGGCAGCACCGCCGCGAGCACTGACAGCGCTGCCACGAGCACCGTCGCCGGCGAAAGCACCGCAGAAGATGCAGAAAAGACCGCAGACGAGGGAGATGCAGACGAAGTGGCCGCTAAGAACTGCGCCGATTTGATCGACGCCATCTACGTGCAGGAGCGCAGCGCCGACACCGATGCCCAGTGCGAGGCCGCCAAGGCTGCCTGGGATGCCCTGACCGACACCCAGAAGGAGCTGGTCGAGGGCGAGAACGCAGACCCCGACTACTTTGGCCGCGACACCGGCGACGCCGGCAAGGACGACCCGCGCAATGCCGACGACATCGGCGAAAATGAGCTGCTGGTCGTCAGCTTCGGCACCTCCTTCAACGGCAGCCGCGCCGCTGACATCAAGGGCATCGAGGACGCCCTGCAGGCCGCCTACCCGGATTGGAGCGTCCGCCGCGCCTTCACCGCGCAGATCATCATCAACCACGTTCAGGCCCGCGACGGCGAGAAGATCGACAACATGGACCAGGCGCTTGAGCGTGCCGTTGCCAACGGTGTCAAGAATCTGGTTGTCCAGCCTACGCACCTGATGCACGGCGCCGAGTACGACGAGATGTGCGAGGCGGTTGAGCAGTACAGGGACAAGTTCGACAGCGTTGCCATTGCCGAACCCCTGCTGGGCGAGGTCGGCGAAGATGCCACCGTCATCAACGCCGACAAGGAGGCCGTAGCCACCGCCATCACCGCCGAGGCCGTCAAGACCGCCGGATATGACGACGCCGCTGCCGCCGCTGCGGACGGCACCGCCTTTGTCTTTATGGGCCACGGCACGTCCCACACCGCCAAGGTCAGCTACAGCCAGATGCAGACCGCGATGCAGACGCTGGGCTATGACAACGTCTTTATCGGCACCGTCGAGGGTGAGCCCGAGGACACCGCCTGCGACGCCGTTATCGAGAAGGTCAAGGAGGCCGGTTACACCAAGGTCATCCTGCGCCCGCTGATGGTCGTCGCCGGTGACCACGCCAACAACGACATGGCCGGTGCCGAGGACGATTCCTGGCTGAGCCAGTTCAACGCCGCCGACTGCTTTGAGAGCGTCGACACCCAGATCGCAGGTCTGGGCGAGATCGGCGACATCCAGCAGCTCTACGTTGACCATGCCGGGGCCGCCATCGATTCCCTGAACGGCTGAGAAAGACCCATTCTGCCCGGAGGGTAAGCTCCGGGCAGTTTTTTGGTTTTTGGGAAAGCACGGCAGGGGCCGGGCATGCCCGGCCTGCGTCCGATGTGATGCCCTGTAGGGCGGCCGGCCCTCTGGCCACCGCGCCACGCCGTAGGGGCGGATTCCCTATCCGCCCGCGCTGCCTCCCGCTATTGCTTGATAAAATATGTATAGAATGAGGTAAGGAAAGCATGAAAAAGCTCCAACTCGCATCCCTGACTCTCGCTGCCCTGCTGCTGGCGGGCTGCGGTGCGTCCGCAGCGTCCACCGCCGAGAGCACGTCCGAGGCGGTCTCCACGGAAGAAACCGCCCCTGCCGCCACCGCGGCCCCGGCCCCCGCCGTCACGAAAGCCCCGGCCCCCGCTGCCGCGCTGCCGGACGGCGTATACACCGCTAAGTTCAATACCGACAGCAGCATGTTCCACGCCAACGAAGCCGTGGACGGCATGGGCACGCTGACGGTGGAAAACGGCACGATGACCTTCCACGTCAGTCTGCAGTCCCAGAAGATCGTCAACCTGTATCCGGGCATGGCCGCCGACGCCCCCGCCCACGAGAGTGACTGGCTGCAGCCTACCGTTGACACGGTGACCTACTCCGACGGCACCAGCGACGAAGTATACGGCTTTGACATCCCCGTTGCGGCTGTCGATGCCGATTTCCAGCTGGCCATCCTCGGCACCAAGGGCACCTGGTATGACCATACGGTCAGCATCTCCGATGCCGAGCCTGCGGCAGAGGATGCGGCTGCGGCAGCCGTCGAGATCCCCGCCGACGGCAGCTACACCTGCGCTGTGACGCTGGAGGGCGGCAGCGGACGCGCCACCGTCGAAAGCCCCGCCGCGCTGACTGTGGCCGACGGTATTATGACTGCGACCATCGTCTGGAGCAGCCCGAACTATGACTATATGCTCGTTGACGGCGAAAAGTACCTGCCCGTCAACACCGACGGCAACTCGACGTTTGAAATCCCCGTTGCCGCGCTGGATACCGCGCTGGCCGTCACGGCGGACACCGTCGCCATGAGCACCCCGCACGAGATCGACTATACCCTGACCTTTGACAGCGCGACGCTGGCCGCCGCCGAATGAGGCGCGCGGCAGCTTTTGCCCTGCCCGCCCTGCTGCTGGCAGGGTGCGCGGCTGCATCCCAGGCTCCCGCGCAAACAGACGCCCTGACGATAGAAAACCGCTATCCGCTGGAATATGCGAAGCAGTTCACGGTGGATGTGTGTGCGGGCGGCTATGACCTCATCACGATTGACGGCAGCCGCTATCTCGTCGTGCCGGAGGGGGCCGCTGCGCCCGCTGATCTGGACGCAGACATCACCGTTTTGCAGCAGCCTATCCAAAATATCTACCTTGTGTCGTCGTCCGCGATGGATCCCATCATCAGCATTGGCGGGCTGGGGGCTGTGGCACTGTCCGGCACGCAGGCCGAAAACTGGTACCTCGACGCGGCCCGCACCGCCATGGAGCAGGGCGAGATCGCCTACGCGGGCAAATACAGCGCGCCCGATTACGAGACGATCCTGTCTGCCGACTGCGGCCTTGCCATCGAGAACACAATGATCTACCACACGCCCGAGGTGAAGGAGCAGCTCGAAAAATTCGGCGTGCCGGTCCTCGTCGAGCGCTCGAGCTACGAGAGTGACCCGCTGGCCCGGATGGAATGGGTCAAGCTGTACGGCATCCTGCTGGGCAGAACCGAGGAGGCCGAGCGCGTTTTTGACGACGCTGTGCAGCGCATTGCACCGCTGCTGGATGAGGAACCCACCGGTAAGACTGCGGCGTTCTTCTCCATCACCTCAAACAATCTCGCCACGGTGCGCAAGGGCGGTGATTACGTCGCCAAGATGATCGGGCTGGCGGGCGGCAGCTACGTCTTTGCCGACCTGACGGACAGCGGCAACAATCTGGCGACTGTCAATATCTCGCTCGAGGATTTCTACGCCGGGGCGCGTGACGCCGATGTGCTGCTCTACAACAGCACGATTGAGGGCGAGCTGCGCACAATGGATGAGCTGCTCGCCAAATGTCCGATGCTGGCGGACTTCAAGGCCGTGCAAAGCGGCAGCGTTTGGTGTACGTCGCAGAGCCTTTTCCAGCAGAGCATGGAGCTGCCGGAGCTGATCCTGGATATGAACAGGGTGTTCACCGAGGATAACCCGGACGACAGTGAATTGACATTTTTGACGAAGCTGCACTGAAAATTTAACGCGGCGGCAAAAACAGGCGCACAAAACCATGGCGCATCCGTAGGGGCGCATTCCATATCCGCCCGCACCATTGCCGCCCGCCGCAAAGGGAACCACGCATGCACACCTCCAAACGCATGACAATTGCATACCTCGCCATGGCGGCGGCCCTGCTGGCGCTGTTTGCGCTCAACCTGTTCTGGGGCAGCATTGCGCTCTCCCCGGCGGACATCGCGGCGGCCCTGCTGGGCCGCCGCACAAACGCGCTGGCGGCTGACATCCTGCTGCAGCTGCGCCTGCCGCGCGCTGTCATGGTCGTGCTGCTGGGGGCGGCGCTCTCGGTGGCCGGGTATCTGCTGCAAACGTTTTTTGCCAACCCGATTGCCGGGCCGTTCGTCATGGGCATTTCCAGCGGGGCCAAGCTGGCTGTGGCGCTGACGATGGTCGTCTTTTTGAACCGCGGTCTGCTCACCGGCTCACTGACGCTGATTCTGGCGGCGTTTGCCGGGGCCATGGCGGCCATGCTGTTTGTGCTGGCCGTGGCGCGCCGTGTGCAGCAGATGAGCATTTTGGTTATCTGCGGCGTCATGATCGGCTACATCTGCTCGGCCGTCACCGATATTGTCGTCGCCTTCGCGCAGGATTCCAACATCGTCAACCTGCACAACTGGTCGATGGGCAGCTTCTCCGGCATGACCTGGGGCAATGTCGCCACGGCGGCGGCCATCGTTCTGCCCTGCCTGGCCGCCGCGTTTTTGCTCTCCAAGCCTATGGCCGCCTACCAGCTGGGCGAAAGCTACGCCGCCAGCGTCGGCGTGCCGGTGCGGGCGTTTTCCGTGGTGCTTGTGCTGCTGTCAAGCCTGCTGGCGGCCTGCGTCACGGCGTTTGCCGGACCGATCTCCTTCGTCGGCATTGCGGTGCCGCATCTGGTAAAACATACGCTGGGCAGTGCAAAACCGCTGCGGGTGCTGCCGGGCTGCGCACTGGGCGGCGCGGCATTCTGCCTGCTGTGCGACCTGATCGCCCGCAGTCTGTTTGCACCCACCGAGCTGTCCATCAGCTCGGTCACAGCGGTGTTCGGTGCGCCGGTGGTCATCTGGCTGCTTGTGCGCCGCCACAGCGGGGAGGGCACGGTATGAGCTGTTGTGAAACGCAAAATCTCGCCGTCGGCTACGGTGCGCCGCTGCTGCGGGACATTGCCCTGCACGCCGAGCGCGGCAAAATTCTGGCGCTCATCGGTCCGAACGGCGCGGGCAAATCCACCCTTTTAAAAACGCTGGCCGGGCAGCTGGCGGCGCAGGGCGGCGCGGTGCTGCTGGACGGGCAAGACCTGACGGCCTACACCCCCAACGCCCGGGCGCGCAAGCTGGCGCTGATGCTGCCCCACACGGCCCGCACCGAGCTGACGTCCTGCTTTGAGGTCGCCGCCGCCGGGCGCTACCCCTACACAGGGCGGCTGGGCATTTTGTCCAATACCGACAGGCAGCAGGTGCATGACGCCCTGTGCCTTGTCCGGGCGGAGGAGCTGGAGGACCGCGATTTTGCCAGGATCAGCGACGGCCAGCGCCAGCGCGTGCTGCTGGCCCGCGCGGTCTGCCAGCAGCCGGAGATTTTGCTTCTGGATGAGCCAACGTCGTTTCTGGACGTAAAGGGCAAGGCAGAGCTCATGGACATCCTGCAAGTGCTGGCGCATGAGAAGAATGTGGCCGTCATCGTGACGCTGCATGAGCTGGAGCTGGCCCAAAGGCTGGCCGACGCCGTTGTCTGCGTTGCGCCGTCAGGCGTGTCCGCTGTGCTGGCACCGCAGGACGCCTTTGCACAGGACAATATCTGTGCGCTGTTTGGACTGAGCACCGATCAATACGCGGTGCTGTTTGCCGGGAGCGGCGCAAAGCCGAAGCCCCAATTTGAGCACTACATCCGCAGCGGGCAGCGTTTACTGCGCTGCGGCTACACCACCGGCACCTGTGCGGCGCTGGGGGCGGCGGGCGCGGCGCGGCTGCTGCTGACCGGCCACGCGCCGGAAAGCGTTGGTCTGCGCACGCCCAAGGGCATCGTCGTGGAGGTCGCACCGCAGTTCTGCCGCCTGACGGCAGACGGGGCCGCGTGCGCCATCGTCAAGGACGGCGGCGACGACATCGACGCCACGACGGGTCTGCCGGTCATTGCCGCGGTCACACTGCTGCCCGACGCGCCGCGCACCGTTACGATTGACGGCGGGGCGGGGGTGGGCCGTGTGACAAAGCCCGGCCTCGACCAGCCCGTCGGCGCGGCAGCCATCAACCGTGTGCCGCGGCAGATGATAACCGAGGCGCTTTTGCGGGAGGCGGACGCCGTCGGCTACGGCGGCGGGTTCGCGGTGATCATCTCCATCGAAGGCGGCGAGGCTGCGGCCAAGCGCACCTTCAACCCGCATCTGGGGGTCGAGGGCGGCCTGTCGGTGCTGGGCACCAGCGGCATTGTGGAGCCGATGAGCCAGCAGGCGCTTCTGGATACGCTGCAAATCGAAATCCACCAGGCAGCGTTGAAAAGCCGCCGCCTGATTTTAGCCCCCGGCAACTACGGGCTGGACTACCTGGCCGCCAACTACCCCGCGCTGCACGAGATCCCTGTCGTTAAAATCTCAAATTTCATCGGCGAGGCGCTGGATATGGCAGCGGCGGAGCACTTCGCGGAGGTGCTGCTCGTCGGGCATGTGGGCAAGCTCGTCAAGCTGGCGGGCGGCATTATGAACACCCACTCCCGCTGTGCCGACTGCCGCACGGAGCTGTTCTGCGCCCATGCGGCGCTCTGCGGCGCGGACGCGGCGACCTGCCGCGCCCTGATGGACGCCGCAACGACAGACGCCTGTCTGGATATTCTGGACGCCGCGCAGCTGCGGGAGCCGGTCATGGCCAGCCTGCTCACAGCGATCCAGACGCATCTGGACCGCCGCGCGGCGGGGGCGTTCAAGGTCGGCGCGGTGCTGTTCTCAAACCGGAACGGCCCGCTGGGCCAGACAAAAACTGCCGATACACTGTTGAAATTGTGGAAGGGAGCCTGACATGGTACATTTTGTGGGGGCCGGTCCCGGCGCACCGGACCTGATTACCCGGCGCGGCGCGGCCCTGCTGCAAACGGCGGACTGCATCATCTACGCGGGCAGCCTGGTCAACCCGGCGCTGCTGGGGCTGGCGGGGCCGGACTGCGCCATCTGTAACAGCGCCGAGATGACGCTGGAGCAGGTGCTTGCCGTCATGAAAGAAAACGAAGCAGCGCACAAAACCACCGTGCGCCTGCACACGGGCGACCCCTGCCTGTACGGCGCGATCCGGGAACAGATGGACGCGCTGGACGCCATGGGCATCGCCTACGACGATACGCCCGGCGTGTCGAGCTTCTGCGGTGCGGCGGCGGCGCTGAACGCCGAGTACACGCTGCCCGGCGTCAGCCAGACCGTCATCATCACCCGCATGGAGGGCCGTACCCCTGTGCCCGAAGGTGAGCGGCTGGCCGCGCTGGCCGCCCACGGGGCGACGATGGTCATTTTCCTCTCCATCGGCCTGATCGACAGGGTGCAGGATGCGCTTCTGCAGGGCGCGTACACCGCCGCGACCCCTGCCGCCGTTGTCTACAAGGCAACGTGGCCGGAACAAAAAATTGTACATTGCACCGTCGGAACGCTGGCCGAGAGCACCCGTGCGGCGGGCATCACCAAGACGGCGCTCATCGTAGTCGGGGAATTTTTGGCCGCACAATATGACCGCAGCAAGCTGTACGACCCGGCGTTCACAACGGAGTTCCGCAGGGGGACGGACCGATGACCTGCGCGTACATTGCGTTCACGGCGCGGGGACTGGCGCTGGCGCAGCAGCTGGCGGCAGCCTGCCCCGGCAGCGTGGCCCGCGGCGGTGCGGACGGCGTCCGCCTGACCGATTGGACCGCTGCACAGTTTGCACAAAGCGACGCACTGATTTTTGTAGGTGCTGCCGGGATCGCGGTGCGGGCCATCGCGCCCCACTGCCGCAGCAAGGCTGCAGACCCCGCCGTCGTTGTGCTGGATGAGGGTGGGCAGTTCGCCATTCCGCTGCTGTCGGGGCATCTGGGCGGCGCAAACGAGTTGGCGCAGCGGCTGGCGGCGGTCTGCCATGCCGTGCCGGTCATCACGACGGCCACCGACGGACGCGGCGTTTTTGCCGTGGACGAGTGGGCCAAGCGCCAGAACTGCGCCGTGGCCGAGCCGGAGCGCATCCGCTACGTGAGCGGGGCACTGCTGGCCGGGCAGAGCGTTTGCTATGCCGCCGACTGGGCTGTTTCCGGCACGCCGCCCGCGGGTGTGGAGCCTGCCGCCGCCGCTGACCGCGCAGATTTTGCGCTGACGCTGACCCCGACGGGTGAGGCGCTGCACCTGATTCCCCGCATTGCGGTGTTGGGTGTCGGCTGCAAGCGCGGCACGACGGCGGAAAAGTTGGAAACAGCCTTTGCGGCCTTCTGCGCGGAGCACCATTTTGCCCCGCAGGGCATTGTCCGCGCAGCCAGCATTGACTTGAAAAAGGATGAGCCGGGTCTGGCGGCGTTCTGCCAGGCGCACGACTGGAAGATGGACTTTTATACCGCCGCTGCCCTGCGCACGGCTAAAGGCCGCTTTACGTCCTCCGGCTTCGTCCTTTGTAAAGGGGCAGATGGGCGTGGATAATGTCTGTGAACGCGCGGCGGTGCTGGCTGCAGACGGAGTGCTGTTCATCCCGAAGTGGGCGCGGGACGGCGTGACCCTTGCCGTGGCGCTGGCCCCCTTTGCCCCGGATTGGAGATGGAAAAATGATGAACCGTAGTCTTGTGTATGTGGTGGGCCTCGGCCCTGGCAGTGCGCAGTATTTGACCGCTCAGGCGCAGACTGCCCTGCAGGCCGCCGACGTGCTGTGCGGCTACACGGTCTACATCGACCTTGTGCGCCCGCTTTACCCGGATAAAGAGGTCTACGCTACCGGCATGACGCGGGAACTTGACCGCTGCCGTTGGGCGCTGGAAACGGCAAAGGGCGGCAAGACGGTGGCGCTCGTCTGCTCCGGTGACGCCGGGGTCTACGGCATGGCCAGCCCGCTGTTGGAGCTGGCGGAGCACAGCCCGGAGGTAGAGGTCGAGATCGTGCCCGGCCTGACCGCCGCTTTGAGCGGGGCCGCGGTGCTGGGTGCGCCGTTGGCACACGATTTTTGCGTGATTTCGCTGTCGGATCGGCTGACGCCGTGGGCCGTCATTGAAAAGCGGCTGGCCTGCGCCGCGGCGGGGGATTTCTGTCTGGCGCTCTACAACCCGTCGTCCAAAGGCCGCGCCGACTACCTGCAAAAGGCCGTTCGCATTCTGCGGGACAACGGCAAGGGCCCGGACACGGTATGCGGGCTGGTGCGCTGCATTGGCCGTGACGGCCAGACCGCACGGCTGCTGACGCTGGCCGAGCTGGCGGACACCGCCGTGGATATGTTCACAACGGTCTTTGTCGGCAACGCTGCAACGCAGATTTTACATGGCGGAATGGTTACGCCAAGGGGGTATCGCGGCGTATGAATGTGGTGGTTTTCAGCGGTACAACGGAGGGGCGCAGCTTCTCCCGCGCGCTGGCGGCGCTCGGCGCGGCGGTCACGGTCTGTGTGGCAACAGAGCTGGGGGCCGAGGAACAGGGCTGCACCGACGGCATCACGGTGCGCACCGGGCGGCTGGACGCCGAAGGAATGACGGCGCTGCTGCGCGGTGCGGCGCTCTGCGTTGACGCGACCCACCCGTATGCCGCCGAGGCAACGCGCAATATCCGTGCGGCGGCAGCGGCGGCGGAAGTTGAATATCACCGTCTGCTGCGCCCCGCCAGCCCCCTGCCCACGGGCAGTGTGGTGCTGGCCGATGCCGCCCGGGCCGCCGCGTATCTGGCAGACAGACCGGGGCGCGTCCTGCTGGCGACGGGTGCCAAGGAGCTGCCCGCCTTCGCAGCGCTCGACCCGGCGCGGCTCTACCCGCGCGTTCTGCCGACCCTGGCAGGTATCGCAGCATGCGAGGCAGCGGGCGTTCCGCACCGCAATGTCCTTGCGATGCAGGGGCCTTTTACGAAAGAATTAAATGCGGCGCTGCTGCACCAGTTCCATATCGACTATATGGTCACGAAGGACGGCGGCGCGGCGGGCGGCTTTGCCGAAAAGGCCGAGGCCGCCGCCCGGTGCGGCGTGCAGCTCATTGTGCTGCGCCGCCCGGACGACGAGGGCGAGACCGCTGACACAATTTTACAGCGATGCAGGGAGCTTTTATGAAGATCACATTGGTGGGCATGGGCAGCGGAGCGCCCGGCAGCCTGACAGCGGCGGGGCTGGAGACGCTGCGCGGAGCGGAGCTGATCATCGGCGCGCGCCGCCTGTTGGAAAACCTGCCCGAGGGCTGCACGGCAAACCGCGCAGCCCTCTATAAAACGGACGAAATTTGCGCATTGCTGCGGCAAACAGATTGCGCGGAGGCCGCGGTGGCTTTCAGCGGCGACACGGGCTTCTACTCCGGCGCGGCGGCGCTCTGCCGCGCATTGGACAACGCGGGTCTGCCGTACACGGTGCTGCCCGGTGTTTCCAGCGTGCAATTATTGGCCGCGGCGCTGGGCCGCCCGTGGCAGGGCTGGCGGCTCGTCTCCGCCCACGGCTGTGCCTGTGACCCGGTGGCCGCCTGCCGCGCAGGCGGGACAACTTTTTTCCTGACCGGCGGCAGCGAGACCCCCGCGACGCTCTGCCAACAGCTGGCGGATGCCGGGCTGGGCGACGCTGCGGCCACGGTGGGGGAGAACCTCGGCACGCCGTCCCAGCGGCTTGTGACCGGCACGGCGCAGGAGCTGGCCGCACAGCACTTTGCACCGCTCAGTGTCCTGCTTGTGGAAAATGTGCCCGCGCCCCTGCGCCGCACGCCCGGCCTGCCCGATGCAGCGTTCATCCGCGGCAAAACGCCGATGACCAAGCAGGAGGTCCGCGCTGCCGCGCTGGCCAAGCTGGCTGTGCGCCCCACAGATACCCTCTGGGATGTGGGCGCGGGCACCGGCAGCGTCAGTGTGGAGCTGGCGCTGGCCGCCCCTGCGGGCCGGGTCTGCGCCGTGGAGTGCGACGCGGAAGCCTGTGACCTTATCCGTCAGAACCGCGCAAAATTTGCGGTGCAAAATCTGCACCTTACCGAGGGTCTTGCCCCCGCCGCACTGGCAGGCTGGCCCGCGCCGGACGCTGTTTTTATCGGCGGCAGCAAGGGCAGTCTGCGGGCTGTCGTCGATGCCGCGCTGGCCGCGAACCCCGATGCACGGCTCTGTATCAGCGCCATTGCGCTGGAAACCTTACAGGAGGCCGTTGCGGCCCTGACGGCCCACGGCCTGACCGCCCAGGTCACACAAATCGCAGTCAGCCGCAGCCGGGCGGCGGGCAGCCTGCACCTGCTCATGGCGAACAACCCGGTTTTCTTGATCGCGAGGGAGTAAAAATGCTGCAATTGGTTCTGGCTGCACCCCGCTCTGGCAGCGGAAAAACAACGGCAGCCTGCGCTTTATTGGCGGCGCTGACTGCCCGCGGGCTGACCCCCTGCGCGTTCAAGTCGGGGCCGGACTACATCGACCCGATGTTCCACCGCGCGGTGCTGGGCGTCGAAAGCCACAATCTCGACCTGTTTTTCTCTGCACCGCAGACCGCCCGCGCACTCTACGCCCGGCACGCGGCGGGGCACGGCGCGGCAGTCGTCGAGGGGGCCATGGGCTACTACGACGGCCTTGGCGGCGTGACCGACACGGCCAGCGCGTGGCAGCTGGCCGATACGCTGGACCTGCCCGCACTGCTCGTTGTGCGGCCCAAGGGGGCAAGCCTGACGCTGGCGGCGGAGCTGCGCGGGCTGACGGCGTTCCGCACACCGCACCATATCGCGGGAATTTTGCTCAATGATTGTACGCAAGGATTGTGCGCTCTGCTGAAGCCGATGCTCGAAAAAGAGACCGGTCTGCCCGTGGTCGGCTGCCTGCCGCCGCTGCCCGAGGCCGCGATAGAAAGCCGCCACCTCGGTCTGAAAACCGCCGCCGAGATCGACGATCTGCAGCGCAAGATACAGCTCTTATCCGATGCCGCGCAGCAAACCATCGACTGGCCGCTGCTGCACACCCTGTTTGATCGCCCCGCGCCCGCCGCTGTGCCGTGCACGGTGCCCCCGCCGCGGGTGCGCCTTGCCGTGGCAAGGGACGCCGCGTTCTGCTTTATCTACGCCGAAACGCTGGAGGCACTGCGGGAAAACGGCGCGGAGCTGTGCTTTTTCAGCCCGCTGGCCGACACGGCTCTGCCGGATAACATCGGCGGGCTTTACCTGCCGGGCGGCTACCCCGAGCTGTACGCCGCCCGGCTGGCCGCGAACGCCCCCCTGCGCGCCGCCGTAAAAAGCGCCGTGCAGGGCGGCCTGCCCACCGTGGCCGAGTGCGGCGGCTTTTTGTACCTGGGCCGGACATTACAGGACGCCGACGGCACGCCCCACCCGATGGCGGGCGTGCTGCCCGGGCAGGGCTTCAAGGTCGGGCGGCTTGTGCGGTTCGGCTACGCCTGCCTGACCGCCCGCGCCGACAGTATGCTGTTCCGCGCGGGGGAGACCCTGCCCGTCCACGAGTTCCATCACTGGGACTCCACCGAAAACGGCGATGCGTTCACAGCTGCCAAGGCAAACGGGCGGCAGTGGGCGTGCGGCTTTGCCAATGAACGTCTCTACGCTGGTTTTCCGCATCTCTACTGGGCGGGTACGCCGCTGCCGAAGCGCTTTGCGGCTGCAGCCGAACATTATATAAAGGAAACATCATGACCGAAAACGAACTGAAAAACCTGCTTGCAGCCGTTACCCCGCCGGACGAGGCCGCCCGCGCCGCAGCCCACGCCCACTGGGCTGCGCTGGCAAAGCCTTTGGGCGGACTGGGGCGGCTGGAAGCCATGGTCGAGGACGCCGCCGCGCTGACCGGCGACCCCGTGCCGGATGTCAGCCGCCGCGCGGTGCTGGTGCTCTGCGCGGACAACGGCGTTGTGGCGCAGGGCGTCAGCCAGACCGATGCCTCCGTGACCCGCGCCGTGCTCGAAAACCTGACCGCCCGCCGCACCAGCGTCTGCCGTATGGCCGCTGCGGCCCACTGCGACGTCATGCCCGTCGATATGGGAATTGCGGGCGCACCCGTGCCCGGCGCGGCTGACTGCCGCATTGCTGCGGGCACGGCTGACTTTACCACCGGCCCGGCTATGACCCGCGCACAGGCCGTGCAGGCCATCGCCGCGGGCATCGCGCTGGTGCGTGCGCAGAAGCAGAGCGGCGCACAGATGCTGGCGACGGGGGAGATGGGCATCGGCAACACAACGACGTCCAGCGCCGTGGCCAGCGTGCTGCTGGGCCGCCCTGTGGCCGAGATGACCGGGCGCGGTGCGGGACTTTCCGACGCCGGACTACAGCGCAAAATAGATGCGATAGAACGCGGCATTGCCCGCAACCACCCCGACGCCGCGGACCCGCTGGGGGTGCTGGCGGCGCTGGGCGGCTTTGATATTGCCGGGCTGTGCGGCGTGTTTCTCGGCGGTGCGCTCGAAAGGCTGCCCATCGTGATGGACGGATTCATCAGCGGCGTGGCGGCGCTGTGCGCGGTGCGGCTCTGCCCCGCGGCGGAAAAGGCCGTTTTCGCCAGCCATGTGTCCAGTGAGCCAGCCGCACATATTGTGCTGGACGCGCTGTGCAAAAAACCGCTTATCACCGCAGAGCTGCATCTGGGCGAGGGCACGGGCGCGGTGGCCAGCCTGCCGCTGTGGGATATGGCGCTGGCCGTCTACAACGGCTGCTACTCGTTTGCGGAGGGCGGCATCACGCCGTACACCCCGCAGTGCTGACGCTGGTCATCGGCGGCGCGGCCAGCGGTAAAAGCGCCTATGCGGAGTCGCTCTGCCTGCGTGCACCGCTGCCGCGCACCTATCTGGCGACGATGCAGGTATGGGACGCCGAGTGCGCCGCCCGCGTGGCGAAGCACCGCGCCATGCGGGCCGAAAAGCAGTTCACCACGGTAGAGTGCCCGCTGCACCTGGACCGCGTGGCCCTGCCCCGGCGCGGCACCGTGCTGCTGGAGGACCTGGGCAACCTGGCCGCCAATGAGCTGTATGACCCCGACGGTGCAGGGACGGAAACCGCGGCGGCGATCCTGCGGGGCATTGACAAGATGCTGCTGCAATGTGATAATCTGATTGTGGTTTCCAATGAGGTGTTCAGCGGTGGGGCAGACTATGCGGGTGATACGGACCGCTATCTGCGCACACTGGCCGCCGTCAACAACGCAGTGGCGGCGCGGGCAGACCGCGTGGTGCGCGTTGTCTGCGGAATCCCCGTCTATTACAAAGGAAGTGAAGGTCCGTGACAGCTTTACAGACGATTGCGGTGGCGTTCGCCATGTTCTCGGCCCTGCCGATGCCGCAGTTCGACTGGAACGAAAAAAATATGCGGTACGCGCTCTGCGCCTTCCCGCTGGTGGGGGTGGTGTGCGGCGCACTGTGGTGCGTCTGCGGCGTGCTGCCGCTGCCTGCGGCGGCCCGCGCGGCGGGGTTCTGCCTTGTGCCGGTCTGGGTCACGGGCGGCATCCATCTGGACGGCTACGCCGACACCTGTGACGCACTTTCAAGCTACGGCGATACCGCGAAGAAGCTGGAAATTTTAAAGGACCCCCACTGCGGCGCGTTCGCGGTCATCCGGCTGTGCAGTTACTTTGCGGCGTATTTTGCGCTGTGCGGCTGTGTGGCGTTCACCCCGCGGGTCGGCGTGCTCTGGACGCTGGCGCTGGTGGGGGAGCGGGCGCTGTCCGGGCTGGCCGTGGCGGCGTTCCCGCTGGCGAAAAACACCGGCCTTGCCCACACCTTTGCCACGGCGGCGGACCGCGTCCGCGTGCGGCAGGTGCTGGCCGTGCTCTGCGCCATGCTGGCCGTGGGGCTGACTGCACTGGGCGGCTGGGCGCTGGTGCTGGCCGCAGGCTGCGTTTTTGCGCGGTACTACGTTGTTGCCAAAAAACAGTTTGGCGGTGTGACCGGTGATCTGGCCGGGTGGTTCCTGCAAAAATGCGAGATCTGGATGCTGGCGGCGCTGGCCGCCTGCCAATGGCTGGGGGTGCTGTAAATGGTGTTTGTGACAGGGCCGCTCTGCAGCGGCAAGCGCACCTTTGCGCAAAAGCTCGGCGGGCGGCAGGTGTACGACGTGCAGGATTTGGCCGCCGACGCCGCCGATTTGAACCGGCTGGCCGACGAGCTGGCAGATTATGATGTTGTGACCGCGGCGGAGGTCGGCGGCGGCGTTGTGCCGATTGACCCCGCCGCGCGTGCCGCGCGGGAGGCGGCGGGCCATCTGGCCTGTCTGCTGGCCGCGCGGGCGGACTGCGTTGTGCAGATGTTTTGCGGTCTGCCGACGATTTTGAAAGGAGAACTTCCGAAATGCTGATTTATTTATTGCGCCACGGCCTGACCGAGTACAACGCCCAGAAGCGCTATCAGGGTCAGCGGGACATCCCGCTCTCGCCCGAGGGGCTGGCCCAACTGCGCCGGGCTGATATTGACCCGAAGGTTGTCTATATTTCCACGCTGCAGCGTACAAGGCAGACGGCGGAGGTGTTGTTCCCGGACGCGGAACTCGTGCCCGTGGACGGGCTGAAGGAGATGTGCTTCGGCAGCTTTGAAGGCCGCAATTATATTGAGATGGAGCACGATCCCGACTATCAGGCGTGGGTCGCCGCCAACTGCGAGAGCAGCTGCCCCGACGGTGAGCGCAAGGACGATTTCAGTGACCGCGTATGCCGCACGTTTGCGGCGCTGGTGGACAAGGCACTGGCCGACGGCGAGGAAATGCTGGTGATCCTGGCCCACGGCGGCACCCAGATGGCCGCGTTGGAGCGCTACGGCGTGCCGCGCCGCAGCTATTACCGGTGGTGCGGCCCCAACGCGGGCGGCTATGTGTTGGACGCCCGCGACTGGGCGGCGCGGCATGAGCTGCGTTTGGTCAAAACCGTGCAGTACACGAAGGAGAGCACATGCTGATTTTTTGGGCGGTGCTGGGCGGTTTTTTGCTGGACGCTCTGTTTGGCGACCCGGCGTGGCTGCCGCATCCGGTGGTGCTCATGGGCCGGTGCATCTCGGCGCTGGAAAAGCACCTGCGCACCGCACTGCCCAAAACGCCGCGGGGCGAGCTGGCCGGCGGGGCCGCGGTGGCCGCGGTGCTGCCGCTGGGCACGCTGGCCGTTACCGGGCTTGCCTGCTGGGCCGCGGCAAGGCTCCATCCGGCGCTGGGGCTGGCGCTGCAAATGCTCTGGTGTGGCCAGGCGCTGGCTGCCAAGGGCCTTGCACAGGAGAGCCGCAATGTGTACAAGGAACTGGCAAAGGGCGACCTGCCCGCGGCCCGCAGGGCCGTGGCCCGCATCGTGGGCCGTGACACGCAAAACCTGACCGCCGCGGGCGTGACCAGAGCCGCCGTGGAGACCGTGGCCGAGAACGCCAGCGACGGCGTCATTGCGCCGCTTTTGTATATGCTCCTTGGCGGGGCACCGCTGGCGCTGACCTACAAGGCCATCAACACGATGGACAGCATGCTCGGCTACAAAAACGAAAAGTATCTTTATTTCGGGCGCTGTGCCGCCAAATTGGACGATGCCGCCAACTGGCTGCCCAGCCGCCTGGCCGCGCTGCTCTGGGTGGCTGCGGCGGCGCTGACGGGCAACAGCGCCCGCGGGGCCGCCGCCGCCACGCCAGCCCCAACAGCGCCCAGACCGAGAGCGCCTGCGCCGGGGCACTGGGCGTGCAGCTGGCAGGCCCGGCCTACTACTTTGGCGAATATTACGATAAGCCGACAATTGGCGACCCGCTGCGGGAGATCGAGCCGCGGGACATCCTGCGTGCCAACCGCATGATGTACGCCGAGAGCCTGCTGGCCCTTGTGCTGGGGCTGGCCGTGCGGCTGATGCTTGTCTTGTGAGGAAATGCGGAATGGAACTGGTACACGGCGGTGACTGGGCGGGCTATCGGGCCGAGTTTGGCCGGGATGCGCTGGATTTTTCGGCCAACGTCAGCCCGCTGGGGCTGCCCGCGGGCGTGGCGGCGGCCATCACAGCGGCACTGCCCATGGCGGATCGCTACCCGGACCCGCTCTGCCGGGCCCTGCGCACTAAGCTGGCCGCGGCAGAGGGTGTGGATACTGCGCAAATTTTGTGTGGCAACGGTGCGGCGGATTTGATCTACCGCCTGGCACTGGCCCTGCGCCCGCGGCGCGCATTGCTGCCCGCGCCGACCTTTGCCGAGTACGCTGCTGCGCTGGAAACGGTGGATTGTGACGTACAGCGGTTTCTTTTGCGGGAGGAAAACAACTTTGCCGTGACGGACGGCTTTGTAGACGCCATCGACGACAGCACCGATGCAGTGTTCCTCTGCCAGCCTAACAACCCTACCGGGCAGGTCACACCGCTCGTTATGGTGCAAAAATTGCTGCGCCGCTGTGCCGACTGCGGCGCGGTGCTGGTCGTAGATGAGTGCTTCCTCGACTTCCTCGCCGCGCGGGAGGCCCTGACAGCTAAGACGGTTTTGCGCGATGCACCGAACCTTATAATCTTAAAGGCATTCACCAAGCTCTACGCCATGGCCGGGGTGCGGCTGGGGTATGCGCTGTGCAGTGACGCGGCGCTGCTGGACAAAATGCGCGCGGCGGGTCAGCCGTGGGCCGTGTCCGGTCTGGCACAGGCCGCAGGGCTGGCCGCACTGGAGGAGACCGCCTATGCCGACAGCGTGCGCACACTCATTGCCGACCAGCGCCCAAGGCTGGCTGCAGGACTGCGGGCACTGGGGCTGCGGGTCGTGGACGGACAGGCCAACTACCTGCTGTTCCGCGCACCGGCGGACTTTGGGGCAAAGCTGCGCCGTCACGGTGCGGTGGTGCGCGGCTGCGGCAACTATCCGGGGCTGGACGAGACGTGGTACCGCACCGCTGTGCGCACCCAAAAAGAAAACGAACAGCTGTTGAAAATTATGCGGGAGGTGCTGGCATGAGCCGGGCAAAGTGCATCATGGTGCAGGGCACGATGAGCGGCGCGGGCAAAAGCCTGCTGTGCGCGGCGCTCTGCCGCATTTTTGCGCAGGACGGCTACAAAACCGCGCCGTTCAAAAGCCAGAATATGGCGCTGAACAGCTTTGTGACCCGGGACGGCCTTGAAATGGGCCGCGCACAGGTCGTGCAGGCGCAGGCCGCGGGCGTCGAACCCGATGTGCGGATGAACCCGATCCTGCTCAAGCCGAGCAGCGATGTGGGCAGCCAGGTCATCGTGAACGGCGAGGTCCGCGGCGACATGCCCGCAAAGGAATACTTCCGCCGCAAAAAGTCGCTGATTCCCGATATTCTGCGTGCCTACGACAGCCTTGCCGATGAATTTGACATCATCGTCATCGAGGGTGCGGGCAGTCCCGCCGAGATCAACCTGAAGGCGGACGACATTGTCAACATGGGGCTGGCAAAGCTCGTGGACGCGCCGGTTCTGCTGGCGGGCGACATTGACCGCGGCGGCGTCTTTGCGCAGCTGTACGGCACGGTGGCGCTGCTGGAGCCGGACGAGCGCGCGCGTATATGCGGGCTTATCATCAATAAATTCCGAGGCGACGTAGAAATTTTGCGCCCCGGGCTGGCGATGCTGGAGGAAAAAACACAGCTGCCGGTGCTGGGCGTCGTGCCGTACCTGCGGGTGGACATCGAGGACGAGGACTCGCTTGCGCCGCGGC
>OGNR01000572.1_pt1 | contig 19885 bp, 17 predicted proteins | sample 1573501 | NCBI WGS metagenome assembly OGNR01 (sample SAMEA2581918, study PRJEB24529) | metagenome | biome: Human gut stool | place: China | collected 2011 | reverse complement strand
CCCCGCAACGAGTTAAGGGCTGCTCGCCCTTAACAATTCCAAAGATGAGGTCGAAGCCCAAAAATGCTAGCCGCTTCGCTAAACGCATTTTTTTGTGCTTTTCCCATTTACGGCTCCGCCGAAGATTTCACGTTTCTGCTGGACGTTACCGTCAGCAGAGAGGTAACACCAGCTGCAAAGCAGCAAATCGGAGAAACGAGAAAAAAGTGCAACAGCGACGACCGCCGCCAGTGGCGGAAACAGGGAGGAGCTGTTGGGGGCAGCGGCCAGCAGGATGCGAGCGGCAGCGAAGCAGACGCTGGGAGCCGCAACCCGTCTTAGCGCAGCGACTAGCTTTTTTCCGTTTCGACAACTCCTTCGGGGTCTGAAAGGGGCGAGCAGCCCCTTTCTCGTGGATCCAGCGCGTCGAAATCGCTGGTGGTTTTCTGGTTCTCTTTTGACATCAAAAGAGAACAATCAGCCTGAATGAAAAAGCGCTCTGGCCCGCGCGGAGCGCATTGCCATTTGACCGAAAAAGAAAACTCACCCAGCGCCAAAAGCGCGCGCAGCCGCTTCCCTAAAAAATGAAACGAGGCGTTTTTTCATGAATTACGAATCCGCTTTGGAATACATCCACGCTGTCCAGTGGGCCGGCCACAAGCCGGGCCTCAGCCGCACCCGCACTCTGCTGGCGGCGCTGGGCGACCCCCACAAGAAGCTCCGCTTCGTCCATGTGGCTGGTACCAACGGCAAGGGCAGCACTGCCGCCATGCTGGCGTCCTGCCTGCAGGCGGCGGGGTATAGGGTGGGCCTGTACACTTCGCCTTTCATCAACCGCTTCAACGAGCGCATTCAGGTAAACGGCGAACAGATACCCGACGACGCGCTGGTGCGTCTGGTGGAGCGCGTCCGCCCGGCGGCAGACGCCATGGCCGACGTCCCTACCGAGTTCGAAATTATCACGGCCCTGGGGATGCTCTGGTTCGCGGAGGAAAAATGCGACATCGTGGTGCTGGAAGTGGGCCTCGGCGGTACGCTGGACTCAACCAACGTCATCGACCCGCCCGAGTGCGCAGTCATCACGGCGCTGGGCATGGACCATGTAAAAGAACTCGGCCCCACCATCGCGGACATCGCCGCCGCCAAGGCCGGCATCATCAAGCCGGGCAGTCCGGTGGTGAGTTACGGCGGTGTGCCGGAAGCGGACGCTGTCATCGCCCGTGTGGCCAAGGAGCAGAACGCGCCTCTCACGGTGGTGGATCTCTCCCGCCTCAAAGTGGAGGGCGGCGACCTCGACGCCGTCACCTTCGATTTCGACGGGCTGGACGGTGTCCGTCTGCCCCTCATCGGCAGCTATCAGCCGAAAAACGCCGCCCTCGCCATCACGGCCCTCCGTGTGCTGCGGGGCAGGGGATGGAACATCCCCGACAGCGCCATCCGCACCGGCCTTGAGCAGGTAAGCTGGCCGGGCCGGTTCGAGCTGCTGCGGCATTCGCCCGCTTTCCTGTTGGACGGCAGTCACAACGCCCACGGGATGCGGGCCACCGTCCAGAGCCTCCGGGACCGCTTCCCGGGGCAGAAGTTCGTCTTCCTGCTCAGCATCATGGCCGACAAGGACGTGGACGAGATGCTGGCACTGCTGCTGCCGCTGGCAAAGCGGTTCGTCACGGTCGCGGCCCACACGCCCCGCGCCATGCCCGCTGAGACGCTGGCAGAGCACATCCGCGTCCGGGGCGGAAAGGCTGAGGCAGCGGCGGACATCCCGGCAGGAGTCGCCCGCGCGGTGGAGCTGGGCGGTGACGGCCCGGTGTGTGCGCTGGGGACTCTCTACTTCTCCGGCGACGTCCGGCAGGCATTTGCTCGGCTGACCGCAGAATAAACGACAAAAAGAAAAGCGATGGCCCAGTGCAGGTGGGCCATCGCTTTTTTGCCCTTTCAGGCAAGCAGGGTAAATGATAAGAAGGTAAATGAAGGAAATAGCAATAATAAGAAGGTAAAAACAAGAAGAAAAACAAGGGCGGCGGGACGCTATGTATCCAACAGCCTGCCTTTGTTGGATACAACAATAGCACGATTACAGAAAAATTACAAGCCCTTTTTTGAAAAAACTTCCAAAAAAGGGGCGGAATGCGGTACTTTTGGCACAACGCACAAATCCCGGAGAGATTCACCGGCAATTTGACGAAGCACGAAACGGCGGGGTGTTCCAAACAAGAACACTCTAAATTTTTGTAAGCCGCTCTCCGGCTCTTGCACGGCGGAGAAGGCTGTGCTAAGATGATAGCGTAAAATGAGAAGTCTGCGCTGAAATGAAAAACAGATGTGATATTGCAAACGACAAAGGAGAATATAGATGTTAAAAAACGCGTCAGCTGGCGAAAAGGCCGGCTGGTCCAACGGGCGGACGCCGCTGTTTTCCCAGAAAGACCTGCTGCGGCTGGTGGGGCCGCTGCTCATTGAGCAGTTTCTGGCCGTGACGGTGGGCATGGCCGACACCATGATGGTCTCCCGCTGCGGCGAGGCGGCCATCTCGGGCGTCAGCCTCGTGGATATGATAAACAACCTCATCATCGTGCTGTTCGCGGCGCTGGCCACCGGCGGCGCGGTGGTGGTGAGCCAGTATCTGGGCGCGAAGGAGCAGGAAAAGGCAAATGCCAGTGCGGGCCAGCTCATCCTGCTGAGCGCTGTCTTGGGTACCGTGGTGGCTGCGCTCTGCATCCTCTTCGCCCGGCCCATGATCAGCGCCTGCTACGGCTCCATCGACGCGGACGTTCTGGACGCCGGCGTCCTCTACCTTAAAATAACCGCCCTGAGCTATCCCTTCCTCGCGCTGTACAACGCGGGCGCGGCCCTCTTCCGCAGCATGGGCAACTCCAAGATCTCCATGCAGATCAGCGTCCTCATGAACATCATCAACATCGTGGGCAACGCGGTCTGCATCTTCGGCCTGAAAATGGGCGTCGATGGCGTTGCATGGCCCAGTGTCGTCTCCCGTGTCATCGCGGCGGTGCTCATTCTGGGCCGCTGCTACCAGAAGGGCCATGCCCTCACGGTGCCGAGGACCGTTAAGCTCGATACCGGTATGGCCAAGCGCATCCTCGGCATCGGTGTGCCGTCGGCCTTTGAGAACAGTCTGTTCGAGGCGGGCCGCATCGTCGTGGTCAGCATGATCTCCACTTTCGGTACGGTGCAGATCGCCGCCAACGCCGTCGCCAACAACCTCGATGGTGTGGGCTGCATCCCGGGCAAGGCCATCGGCCTTGCCATGATAACGGTCGTGGGCCGCTGCGTCGGCGCAGGGGACAACGAGCAGGCCGTCTATTATACAAAGAAGCTGCTGGGCTGGGCCTATCTCGTCATGGGTGTGCTGAATGGCTTGATCCTGATTTTTGTCCGGCCTCTGGTGGGCATTTACGAGCTTTCGGGCGAGACGATGGAGCTCTCCATCATCCTGGCCTGCATCCACGCGGGCTTTGCAATGCTGCTCTGGCCTCTCTCCTTCGTGCTGCCCAACGCCCTGCGCGCCGCCAACGACGTCAAGTTCACGATGATCGTCTCCATCGCCAGCATGGCCTGCTGGCGTGTGGGCTTCAGCTATATCATCGGTGTGCGGATGGGCATGGGTGCTATCGGCGTCTGGATCGCCATGGTGGTGGACTGGGTCTGCCGCGTGACCTGCTTCGTGACCCGCTTCCGCAGCGGTGTCTGGAAAGAAAAATATAAGGCCTGAAAACAGAAAGGGACGTTATATGAAACTCATCAGCTGGAACGTGAACGGGCTGCGCGCCTGTCTGACCCACGATTTTGCCGCGAGCTTCGCCGCGCTGGACGCGGACGTGTTCTCGGTGCAGGAGACCAAGATGCAGCCCGGGCAGGCCGATTTCGCCCCCGAGGGCTACACGGAATATACATACTCGGCGGAGAAAAAGGGCTACTCCGGCACAGCCTGCTGGTGCAAGACCGCGCCGCTGAGCGTGGCCACCGGCATCGGCATTGAAGAGCACGACCACGAGGGCCGTGTGCTGACGCTGGAATACCCGGAGTTTTACCTCGTCAACTGCTACACCCCCAACAGCCAGGACGGCCTCAAGCGGCTGGACTACCGGATGACATGGGAGGACGCTTTCCGCGCCTACCTGCTGGAGCTGGATGCCAAAAAGCCGGTCATCCTCTGCGGCGATCTGAACGTGGCCCACGAGGAGATCGACATCAAAAATGCCAGGACCAACCGGATGAGCGCCGGTTTTACCGACCAGGAGCGGGCCAAGATGACCGAGCTGCTGGCGGCGGGCTTCACCGACAGCTTCCGCGCCATCCACCCGGACGAGGTGAAATACAGCTGGTGGAGCTACCGTTTCCACGCCCGGGAGAAGAACGCGGGCTGGCGCATCGACTATTTCATCGTCTCGAACCGCATTGCGGACAAGATAAAAGCCGCCGAGATACACAACGAGGTGTTCGGCTCCGACCACTGCCCGGTGGAGCTGGACATCGACTTATAAGGAGGGCTCTATGCTCAAAAGCTATCTCATCGTATTCTTTATCTCGATGCTGCCCCTCATCGAGCTGCGCGGTGCCATCCCGGTGGGCATCGGGATGGGCCTGCCCATCCTGCCGACCTATCTGGTCTGTGTGGTGGGCAACATGCTGCCGGTGCCGTTCATCTATCTGTTCGCCCGTAAAGTTCTCATCTGGGGCTACCACAAGCCCATCATCGGCCCCTTCTGCCGTTTCTGCATCGTCAAGGGCGAAAAAGGAGGTCGTGCGCTGGAAGCCAAGGCCGGGCGCGGCCTCGTGGCGGCGCTGCTGCTCTTTGTGGGCATCCCGCTGCCGGGTACCGGCGCATGGACCGGCACGCTGGCCGCGTCCATCCTCGACATGAAGTTCAAAGATGTGCTCATCGCCTGTATGGGCGGTGTGCTGCTGGCCGGGATCATCATGGGTCTGGCAAGCGCAGGTCTTTTGGGAGCGCTGAGCGGTCTGTTTGCGGTGTAAGGCTGGTTTTCCATCGCAAAGTGTGCTAGAATAACAACAGCGTGTCTTGAGTAAAGACGAAGAAAGGACGAATCAAAGATGCAAGAGGCTTTGAACCAGAAGATCGACGCATTTGTTGTGGCGAACAAAGAGCAGATTTTGAAAGACATTGCCACGCTGGTGTCCATCAACAGCGTGGAGGGCGCCCCGGAAGAGGGCGCACCCTACGGCGCAGGCCCCCGTGCCGCGCTGGACAAGACGCTGGAGCTGGCCGCAGGCATGGGCCTTGCGACCCGCAACTGCGAGAACCATATCGGCTACGCCGAGCTGGCCGGTGCCGATGCCGAGAAGTATCTGGCGACCATCTGCCATGTGGACGTGGTGCCGGAGGGCAACGGCTGGACGGAAGACCCCTTCAAGATGGAGATCCGCGACGGCTGGATGATCGGCCGCGGCGTCGCTGACGACAAAGGCCCCATGGTCGCCACCCTGTACGCCCTGAAGTTCCTCAAAGAGGAGGGCGTCTCCCTGCGCTATCCCATCCGCGCCCTCGTCGGCGACAACGAGGAGACTCACATGCACGATGTGGACTACTACCTCGCCAACTACCCGGCCCCTGTGTTCTGCTTCACCCCGGACGCAGAGTTCCCGGTCTGCAACGGCGAGAAGGGCCACTTCGACGGCAAGCTGGTCAGCCCCGTCTGCAACGGCATCATCAGGGACTTCGTGGGCGGCGTCGCAACCAACGCTGTGCCTGACCGCGCCAGCGCTCTTGTGGCCACCGACATCACCAAGCTGCGCAACGCCCCCAACATCACCCTCGAGCCGGAAGGCGACGGTGTCCGCATCCGCGGCTGGGGCAAGTCCGGCCATGCTGCCATGCCGGAAGGCACTGTCAACGCCATCGGTCTGGTGGTGAACTATCTGCTGGACAATGGCCTCTGCAACGACGCCGAGCGCGCCTATCTGGAAGCCGTCAAGAAGCTGCACGACTCCACCGCAGGCGTGGGCCTCGGCATCGACTGTGCCGACGGCCCCTTCGGCCCGCTGACCATCATCGGCGGCAAGATGTCCATGGTGGATGGCCGGATGGTCCAGACCATGGACAGCCGTTACCCCACCTGCACCGCCGGTGCCACCATCGCAAAGCAGATCCGTGCCGCCATCGGCACCGGCGCAGAGCTGACGGATGTGGGCAGCGCAAAGCCTTTCTACATCGAGGCTGACACCCCCGCCATCAAGGCCTGCATCGACACCTACAACGAAGTCACCGGCGAGAACGCAACGCCCTTCACCATGGGCGGCGGCACTTACGCCCGCCACTTCCCCTATGCTGTCAGCTTTGGCCCGGAGCACAGTGATATGGTGCTGCCCGAGTTCGGCGGCCCGATGCACGGCGCGAACGAGGCCGCTCCCATCGACAAGCTGCTGGAAGCCCTGAAAATTTATATCATCGCTCTGCTGCGGCTGGAGGAGATCGACTTTTGAGCCGGGTGCGCGTCTTAGTCATTGACGGGCAGGGCGGCGGTCTTGGCCGTCAGCTGACGGCGGCGCTTGCCGCCGGATGCCCGGACATCGAGCTGACCGCCGTAGGAACCAACAGCATCGCGGCTTCGGCTATGCTCAAGGCGGGCGCACACCGCGCCGCCACCGGCGAAAATGCCGTGGTGGTCAACTGCCGCCGGGCGGACATCATCGTCGGCCCCATCGGCATCGTCATCGCCGATTCGCTGCTGGGCGAGATCACCCCGGCCATGGCGGCGGCGGTCTGCCAGAGCAGTGCAGCGCGGGTGCTCATCCCCATCAATCACTGCGATAACATCGTGGTGGGTGTGCCGGAGCAACCCATCGGCCAGCTGGTAGCAGCAGCGGTGGAAAAGGTGAGCCAGCTCTGCAGCAGCGGCTGCCGGTAACCGCTGCCCGGGGGCAGTGCCTCTCATCCGGCACTGTGCGCCAAAAGGGGTTTTTGCCCCGCCGCAAGCCTATCCGTAAAAATAAAATGCACCTGCAGCCAAAACTCGCTGTTTCCGGGGACCGGAAGCGAGGGCTGCAGGTGCATTTTTGCGTTGGGCGGCAAAGAAACGGCAAAAAAAGTGGGTGCGCAATTTTTGTATTGACAAAACGACAGGGGGGGGGGGTATAATGAATGGGAAGAGAGGGCGCTGTGCTCTCTGCACCATCAATAAGAAGGAGATCAAAATCATGAAACAGTTCAAAAAGCTGGCGTCTCTGCTGCTGGCAGCAGTGCTGGCCATGACCCTGCTGGCGGGCTGCGGCGGCCGGGGCGGCAATGTGGGCACTGCGGTCACCGAGCAGAGCATCCTGAAGTACATCAACGAGGCCCGGGCAAATGTGGACAAGGGCCTGAGCCCGGTGGAAAACGACCCCACCCTGGCCAATGCGGCGGCCAAGCTGCTGGAGGCGTATTCTAAAACCGAGATGGTAAAAACTTACTATGGCACTGGTTATAAGCTGGCGAAAGCACAGGTCAAGAGCATCCTGAACACTACTACCGGCAAGAATAATCAGGAAGTTGTGGGCTTTGACGAAGACCCCAGCAGATATGAACACTGTTTTTCTGTTGCCCCCAATGAGCGCACCTTCGATCGGAATGGAGATTTTTATCTGCTCCGCCGCGGCAACAAAGTCGTCAATTCTGAGGACTACTACGGTTACGGCGGCACATTCAATGACTTTGTCACGTCTTGGACTATTTTGGCAAGTGACATGAAGGTGGGCATCGCCTTCCGGGAGATCAAGGGCGAGCGGTTTGCAGTGGTGGTCTACGATGTGACCAACCCGGCGCCCCCGGCGTCCCCGGCTCCCTGACCTGTGCTCCTGCAGGGGAAGGGCAGGCAGCGGCCTGAACCATAAGGCAGAAAACAGGACCCCGGCACCGTTTGGGCATCATGCCCAGAAAAGGTGCCGGGGTCTTTGCGATGGGGCTATGGGCGGGGGCAGCTTACCGCCGGCGCTGCCGTGCGGCCACCTGCTGGGCCGTGGGGGGAATATCGCCCTGCGCGGCCTTTTCCAGCTGACCGATGCGGCGGTCCAGATCCACCAGCCGCTGGGCCATGATGTCCGGCAGGTCCTGCTGGTCGAGGTCGTCGGCAGGGTTGACGGCCTTGTTGTTGATGCGCACCACTTCGGCAGGGACGCCGACGGCGGTGCAGTTGGCGGGCAGGTTCTTGAGCACCACGCTGCCCGCGCCGATGCGGGCGTTGTCGCCGATATACACCGGACCCAGCACCTTGGTGCCAGCGCCGATCAGGACATTGTTGCCCAGGGTGGGGTGGCGCTTGCCGGTGTCCTTGCCGGTGCCGCCGAGGGTCACGCCGTGGTAGATGGTGCAGTTGTTGCCGATCTCCGCCGTCTCGCCGAAGACGATGCCCATGCCGTGGTCGATGAACAGGCAGCTGCCGATCTTCGCGCCGGGGTGGATCTCGATGCCGGTCTTGTGCCGGCCCCGCTGGCTGACCCAGCGGGCGAGGAAAAAGTGCTTGTGCTCGAACAGCCAGTGGGCAATGCGGTGATAGACCAGAATGTGAAAGCCCGGGTAAAGCAGGATGACCTCCAGCACCGTGCGTGCCGCAGGGTCCTTGCGCTGGATGTTCCGCGCGTCCTCTAAAAGACCCATCATAGAAAACCTCCATTTTGCCGCCCGCAATGGCGGCCCCCTCTCTGATAGACATTATAATAGCACATCTGAACTTTAATGTACAGTGAAATGGTAGGATATAAGAACAAAAATGAGGATTTTTTTGCACGAGGGCGCTGGCGGCGGGGGGAGAAGAGGGACTTTTCGGTAGAGTAGCTAAAATTCGAGGCTTACGGATGCAAACCTTCTCACATGAAAATGAGACCGAAAGCATTGACACATTTTGCGCTTCTATGATAAAATATATCGAAAAAGAACGGATAGAAAAGGAGACGGGAGCATGAAGGCCAAGATGATGCGCGCAAAACTGAAAAATCAGTTTGCAGCCGTTTTTGCTGTGGCTCCAGTGTTTCCTTTTTTGATGTGTTGACTTTTCCCTTTGCTGGGAAAAGTTTTTTTTTGCCCTTCTGAGGGCAGACACACCCGGACGATGAAACCAGACGAACACAGACAGGGAGGTAATCTTATGCTGCTCATCAACGCTGTCAACGCCGAGGGCCGGCCTGTGGAGCTGTATGTAAAGGACGGAAAGATCGCCGCCGTCGGTCAGGACCTGGCCGCACTGGCCGGAGAAAATGAAACGGTGCTGGACGCCGGAGGACTGACCGTGCTGCCCGCTTTCGTGGACCTGCACTGCCACTGGCGCACGCCGGGCTTCGAGTACAAAGAGGACATTGAAACGGGAAGCCGCGCCGCAGCCGCAGGCGGCTACACCTTCGTGAACCTGATGCCCAACACAAAGCCTGTCTGCTCTTCGGCAGCACAGGCCGCGATGGTGGAACAGAAGGCCGCTGAGGTGGGCCTGTGCGACGTGAACCAGACCGTCTCCATCACCGAGGATTTCGACGGCAAGACCATCGACCACCTCAAGACCCTGCCCGCTTCGGTCAGGTTCATCACCGAGGACGGCCACGGTGTGCAGGATAACGCCACCATGGCCCGGGCGTTCGCCATCTGCACCCAGCGGGACATCACCGTGATGAGCCACGCCGAGGATATGGAGATCAGCCCCTGGGACTATCGGCTGGCCGAGGACATCGAGACGGTGCGGAACTGCTGGCTGAGCGAGTATTACCAGACCCGCCTGCACATGTGCCACGTCTCCACCCGGGGCGCCATCGAGGCCATCCAGATGGCAAAGCTGCGGGGCGCACCTGTCACCTGCGAGGTGACGCCCCACCACCTGTGGTTCACCAATGACACCTGCGACTACCGCGTCAACCCGCCCATCCGCACCGCCGACGATGTGCAGGCTCTCATCGACGCCATCCGCAGCGGTGTGGTGGACGCCATCGCCACCGACCACGCCCCCCACTCCGAGGAAGACAAGCTCAAGGGCATGGCCGGCATGGTGGGCAGTGAGACGGCTTTCGGTGTCTGCTACACCAAGCTCTGCAAGGAAGAGGGACTTCCCCTCGAGCTGCTGAGCCACCTGATGAGCACCCGCCCGGCGGAAATTCTGGGCCTTGCCAAGGGTCAGCTGGAGCCGGGCTATGACGCCGACTTTGTGCTGGTAGACCTCGACACCCCCTATACCGTGGACAAGAACAAGCTCCACTCCAAGTCCCACAACTGCCCCTTCGACGGTGCGCAGCTCTACGGCAGGGTCTGCGCCACGGTCAAGGGCGGCGAGCTGACCTATCAGGCAGAAGAATAAGCTGCAAATACATTTATATAAAAGAGAGACAAACAGGAGGAACCCCAAATGACGAACATGGATAAGCTTTACGAAGCAGTCGAAGCACGCGGCCCGGTCTGCGTGGGTCTGGACACCGATTTCAGCTACCTGCCCGCAGATTTCGTGGACAGCACCCTCTCCAAGGGCGAGAACATCGTCCGCTTCAACAAGAAACTCATCGACGCCACCAAGGCCGTCGCGGGCTGCTACAAGGTGCAGATCGCTTACTACGAGTCCCTGGGCCTCGAGGGTCTGAAGGCATATGCCGACACCCTGAAGGCTGTCCGCGAGGCCGGTGTGCCGGTCATCGCCGACATCAAGCGCGGCGACATCGCCAAGACCGCTGAGATGTACGCCATGGGCCACTTCACCGGCGACTTTGAGGCCGACTTTGTCACGCTGGCCCCCTACATGGGTCTGGACTCCATCAGCCCCTATCTGCCCTACGCAGAGAAGCAGGGCAAGGGGATGTTCGTCCTCTGCCGCACCTCCAACGGCGGCGCAAAGGATTTCGAGTATGAGAAGCTGGCCGATGGCCGCCACGTCTACGACCTTGTGGGCGACAAGCTGAACGCCCTCGGCAAGGACTACATGGGTGAGCACGGCTACTCTTCCATCGGTCTGGTCATCGGCGGCACCCATATTGAGGAGGCTACCGAGATCCGTGCAAAGTATCAGGACAGCTTCTTCCTCATCCCCGGCTACGGCGCACAGGGCGGCAAGGCGGAGGATATTGCCCAGTACCTGACCAAGGGCAACGGCGGCGTGGTCAACTCCAGCCGCGGCATCCTGCTGGCCTACAAGAAGCAGCCGGGCGCAGCCTTCGACGAGGCCGCTTACAACGAGTGTGTGAACATGAAGGAGGCCATTGCCCATGCGTGCAGCCTGCTGTGAGGCCACTGTTCTGTGCCATGAGGTCATCGCGGACGACATCCGCCTGCTGACCGCCCTCTGGCCGGACCGCGAGCATGTTCCCCACGCGGGGCAGTTCTTCACCCTGCGTGCCTGGGGCGCAGATGAAGCGCCCTTCCTGTCCCGGCCCATCAGCGTCCACAAGTGGGATGCCGAGACCCAGACCGTCGAGTTCCTGTACGCCGTCGTGGGCGAGGGGACCCGCAAGCTGACGACCCTGAAAAAGGGGGACAGCTTCCAGCTCACCGGTCCTATGGGCAACGGCTTCGATGTGGCCGACATCCTGAGCAAGTATCAGAAGATCGCCGTCGTGGGCGGCGGCATCGGCACCGCCCCCATGTACCAGCTCACCCGGGAGCTGGCGGCTGGCGGCGTCAAGCCGGACGTCTTCTTCGGCTTCCACGACAAGCCCTACTGCATGGAAGAGTACCGCTCCATCGCGGGCATCGTCAAGGTGTCCACCGACACCGGCGCGGTGGGGTTCCACGGTTTCGTCACCCAGCTGTATGACCCGGCGGATTACGATGTGGTGCTGGTGTGCGGCCCCACGGTCATGATGCGGAATGCCGCCCGCCTCTGCGCGGAGAAGGGGACTCCCTGCTTTGTCAGTCTGGAAAAGAAGATGGCCTGCGGCATCGGTGCCTGCCTCGGCTGCACCTGCGAGACCAGGAGCGGCGAGGGCAAGAGCGTGTGCAAGAATGGCCCTGTGTTTGATGCAGCGGAGGTGTTCTGATGGCAGACTTGAAAACGAACCTGCTGGGCTTTACCATGAACAGCCCCATCATCGGGGCCTCCGGCACGGTGGGCTACGGCGTGGAATACGAAGAGCTGGCTGATTTCAGCAAGATCGGCGGCATCTCGGGCAAGGGCCTGACCCTGCACGGCCAGTACGGCAACAAGGGCGAGCGCCTGTGGGAGACCCCCTCCGGCCTCATCAACAGCATCGGCCTGCAGAACCCCGGCGTCCAGCACTTCATTGATGTGGAGCTGGGCGAGATGCTGGAACTCAAGCAGAAGTACGGCACGGTGGCCATTGCCAACCTCGGCGGCCACAGCGAGGAAGAGTACGTCGAGGGCGCAGCCATGCTGAGCGAGAGCGGCGTGGACATCGTGGAGCTGAACATCTCCTGCCCCAACGTCAAGGTGGGCGGCATGGCCTACGGTGTCAAAGCGGAAGCTGCCGGTGAGGTGGTGCGGATGGTCCGCGACGCCTGCAAAAAGCCCCTGATGGTCAAGCTCAGCCCCCAGGCCGAGAACATCCCCGAGATGTGCAAGGCTGTGGAAGCTGCCGGTGCGGACGCCATCAGCCTGACCAACACCTTCCAGGCCTGCGCTATCGATTTGGAGAAGCGCCGCCCGGTGTTCGACAACATCTTTGCCGGCCTGTCCGGCCCGGCGGTGCGCCCCATCGCCCTGCGGATGGTCTGGCAGGCCGTCGGCGCGGTGAACATCCCGGTCGTGGGCCTCGGCGGCATCGCCACCGGGAAGGACGCACTGGAATTCATCATGGCCGGTGCCACGGCGGTGCAGGTGGGTGCAGCAAACTTCGCCAACCCCCGCGCCATGGAGACCATCGCCGAGGAAATGGCGGCCTGGATGGACGCCCACGGCGTCAAGACGCTGGACGAGATCCGCGGCTGCGCACGCTGAGCGAATAAAACAGAGATTAAACGTATAGGGCTTGCAAATATTCATAGATTCTTAAAATTTATGAATAAATTTGCGTTTTGACAAAATGCGTGGTACAATACCGCATGAACGAAAACAACAGAGTATAGAGAGGGAAAAATATCATGAGTGAAGCACTTGAAATTCTGAAGAGCTGTGACGCATTTCTGGAAGGTCACTTCCTGCTGTCTTCTGGCCGCCATTCCAGCGCATACTGCCAGATGGCATATCTGCAGCAGTACCCCGACCGCTGTGCCGAGGCCATGAAGGCTGTGGCCGATAAGATCCGCGAGATGGACGTGGACGTCATCGTCGGACCTGCCATGGGCGGCATCGTCTACGCCTACGAGCTGGCCCGCCAGACCGGCAAGCGCGCCATCTTCACCGAGCGCGTGGACAACGTGATGACCCTGAAGCGCTTCGCCATCCATCCGGGTGAGAAGTGCCTCATCGCTGAGGACGTCGTGACCACCGGCATCTCCTCTCTGGAGACCAAGCGTGTCATCGAAGAGGCCGGCGGCGTCTGCCTGGGCATCACCTGCGTGGTGGACCGCACCAAGCCCGAGGCTCCGTCTCCCATCCCCATCGTGGCCAGCGCTCTCAAGCTGGACCTGCCCAACTACGCCCCCGAGGAGTGCCCCATCTGCAAGGAGGGCAAGCTGCCTCTGGTGCATCTGGGCAGCCGCAAGATGAAGCAGGAAGCCAAGCAGACCCTGTAAACGCGCAGGCGTGTTGAAGCGAGGAGTATCTAATGAACGCATATCTTCTTTTGGCAAATGGCATGGTCTTTGCCGGCCAGTCGGTGGGCGCTGAGGGCGTCACCGTGGGCGAGGTCGTCTTTGCCACCGGCATGGTGGGCTTTCAGGAGACGCTGACCGACCCCAGCTACTACGGCCAGATCATCACCCAGACCTACCCCCTCATCGGCAACTACGGCATGAACAAGGACGACATGGAGTCGGATAAGATCTGGGCCAAGGGTTATATCGTCCGCGAGGCATGCCAGACCCCGTCCAACTGGCGCTGTGAGGAGACGCTGGACAGCTTTCTGAAGAAAAACAATACCATCGGCATCGAGGGCATCGACACCCGCCACCTCACCCGCATCATCCGGGAGAGCGGCGTCATGAACGGTGCCATCCTGACCACCTTTGACCCCGCTGACCCGGCCAACAAAGCCGAGACGGATAAGCTGCTGGAAGAGATCCGCGCTTACGCCGTCACCGACGCCGTGAAGAGCGTCACCTGTGCAGAGCCCGAGGTCTACAATGAGAAGGGCGAGACCCACATCGTACTGATGCACTACGGCTGCAAGCGGAACATCATCCGCTGCCTCGTCAAGCGCGGCTGCAAGGTGACGGTCATGCCCGCCTTTGCCACCGCTGAGGAAGTTGCTGCCCTGGACCCGGACGGCATCATGCTCTCCAACGGCCCCGGCGACCCCGCCGAGCCGGTGGAGGTCATCGAGAACCTCAAGCACATCTTTGAGCTGAATATCCCCACCTTCGGCATCTGCCTCGGCCACCAGCTCTCCGCTCTGGCCGCCGGTGCCAAGACCATGAAGCTCAAGTACGGCCACCGCGGCGCCAATCAGCCCGTTACCGACTTCGAGTCGGGCCGCACCTTCATCACCAGCCAGAACCACGGCTATGCAGTCGTGGGCGATGAGCTGCCCGCCGAGATGGGCGAGGTGGCTCAGGTGAACGCCAACGACGGCACCTGCGAGGGCATCAAGTACAAGAAGTGGAACTGCTCCACCGTCCAGTGCCACCCCGAAGCCAACGGCGGCCCCAAGGACACCGAGTTCCTGTTCGACCGCTTCCTGAACAACGTCAAAGCAGCAAAGAAGGAGGCACGCTGAAATGCCTAAGGACCCCAGAATCAAAAAAGTGCTGGTCATCGGCTCCGGCCCCATCATCATCGGTCAGGCTGCTGAATTCGACTACTCCGGCACCCAGGCGTGCCGCGCCCTGAAAGCAGAGGGCATCGAGACCGTTCTGCTCAACTCCAACCCCGCTACCATCATGACCGACCCCGACGTGGCCGACCATGTTTATATCGAGCCCATGACCCTCGAGGTCGTGGAGCGGATCCTCGACATCGAGAAGCCCGACTCCGTGCTGCCCAACCTGGGCGGCCAGATGGGCCTGAACCTCTCCATGGAGCTGGCCCGCTCCGGCTACCTCGACCGCACCGGCATCCGTCTGCTGGCCTGCAAGCCCGAGACCATCGACCGCGCCGAGGACCGCGAGCTGTTCAAGGAGACGATGGAGAAGCTGCATCAGCCCATCATCCCCTCCGAGGTCGTGGAGACGCTGGAAGACGCTCTGGCCTGCGCCGACCGCATCGGCTACCCGGTCATCGTCCGCCCCGCCTTCACCATGGGCGGCACCGGCGGCGGCATCTGCGAGAACAAGGCAAAGCTCATTGAGATCGGCACCAACGGCCTCCGTCTTTCCCCCATCCATCAGATCCTGGTGGAAAAGTGCATCGCGGGCTGGAAAGAGATCGAGTACGAGGTCATGCGCGACCACAAGGGCAACGTCATCACCGTCTGCAATATGGAGAACCTTGACCCCGTCGGCATCCACACCGGCGATTCTGTGGTCGTGGCTCCCTCCCAGACCCTGACCGACCACGAGTACCAGATGCTCCGCACCGCTGCGCTGGACATCATCACCGAGCTGGGCATTGAGGGCGGCTGCAACTGCCAGTTTGCCCTGAAGCCCGACAGCTTTGACTACGCGGTCATCGAGGTCAACCCCCGTGTGTCCCGCTCTTCCGCTCTGGCTTCCAAGGCCACCGGCTACCCCATCGCCAAGGTGGCGACCAAAATCGCCATCGGCTATACGCTGGACGAGATCACCAACGACGTCACCGGCAAGACCTGCGCCTGCTTCGAGCCTGCGCTGGACTACATCGTGGTCAAGTACCCGAAGTGGCCCTTTGATAAGTTCGTCTACGCCGACAAGTCTCTGGGTACCCAGATGATGGCCACCGGCGAGGTCATGAGCATCGGCAACAGCTTCGAGGCTGCTATGATGAAGGCCGTCTCTTCCATCGAGCTGGGCATGGACACCCTGACCCACAAGCCCTTCGAGGAGCTGAGCGACGACGAGATCGTGGACCACATGTATGTGCAGGATGCCGAGCGCGTCTTCTGCGTCTATGAGGCCCTCAAGCGCGGCATCGACCACGAGACCATTTACCGCATCACCAAGATCGACTGGTGGTTCCTCGACAAGATGCAGCATCTGGCAGACCTCGAAAAGGGTCTGGCCAAGTGCGAGGGCGTTCTGAGCGTGGCCCAGTATAAGGAAGCCAAGAAGTACGGCTTCCAGGATAAGACCATCAAGCGTCTGGCCAAGGTGGACAAGCTCCCCGTGGAGAACTACCGTACCGGCTTCAAAATGGTCGATACCTGTGCCGCTGAGTTCTCGGCCAACACCCCTTACTTCTACTCCACCTACGACGGCGACAACGAAGCTGCCGAGTTCATCGCGGAGAAGGAGGCCAAGGCCGCCGAGAAGGGCGAGCCCAGGAAAAAGAAAGTCCTCGTCTTCGGTTCCGGCCCCATCCGCATCGGTCAGGGCATCGAGTTCGACTACTGCTCTGTCCACTGCGTCTGGACCCTCAAGAAGCACGGCTGCGAGGCGATCCTCGTCAACAACAACCCCGAGACGGTCTCCACCGACTTCGACACCGGCGACCGCCTGTATTTCGACCCGCTGAACCCCGAGAGCGTGGATAACATCATCGCGACCGAAAAGCCTGACGCCTGCGTTGTTCAGTTCGGCGGTCAGACTGCCATCAAGCTGGCAAAGCATATGGACGAGATCGGTCTGCCCATCCTCGGCACCCCGGCGGATGCCATCGACGAGGCCGAAGACCGTGAGCGCTTCGACGAGCTGCTGGAGCGCTGCAGCATCCCCCGCGCACCCGGCCGCACTGTCTTCAATCTGGAAGAGGCTCTGGCCGCAGCCGACGAGATCGGCCTGCCTGTTCTGATGCGTCCTTCCTACGTCCTCGGCGGTCAGAACATGATCGTGGCTTACACGAAGGCCGACGTCATCGAGTACATGGGCGTCATCACTGAGCACGTCGATATGGATCACCCCGTCCTGCTGGATAAGTACATCATGGGTACCGAGTGCGAGGTGGACGCCATCTGCGACGGCGAGAACTACCTCATCCCCGGCATCATGGAGCAGGTGGAGCGCACCGGCGTCCACTCCGGCGACTCCATCTGCGTCTACCCGGCCCAGCACCTGACTCAGGCCGAGATCGACACCATGGTGGACTACACCGGCCGCTTTGCCCGTGAGCTCCACGTCACCGGTCTGGTCAACGTCCAGTATGCGGTCTCCAACGGCAAGGTGTACGTCATCGAGGTCAACCCCCGTTCCTCCCGTACCGTGCCGTATATCTCCAAGGTCACCGGCGTCCCGATGGTCGATCTGGCCGTCCGCTGCTGCCTCGGCGAGAAGCTCACCGATATGGGCTACGGCACCGGTCTGCACCCCAACGCCCCCTATGTGGCCGTCAAGGTGCCTGTCTTCAGCTTCGAGAAGCTCCACGGCGTCGATACCCAGTTCGGCCCTGAGATGAAGTCTACCGGCGAGGTGCTGGGCATTGCCCCCAACTTCCACGACGCCCTGCTCAAGGGTCTTATCGGCGCAGGCTACACCTTCAAGACCCCCGGCCCGGCTTCCTGCTGCATCTTCACCGTGAAGGACAGCGACAAGCCTGAGTTTGTGGACATCGCCTGGAAGCTCAAGAGCATGGGCTATAAGCTCTACGGCACCTCCGGCACCTGTGCATGGCTCAACAAGCACATGGTCCCCTGCAACGAGGTGCGCAACATCTCCGGCGAGGCACCCAACATCGTGGATCTGCTGCAGAGCGGTCTGGTGGACTATGTGTTCTCCACCAGTGCCAAGGGCCGTGACCCCCGGCGCGATTCCGTCCGCCTGCGCCGCAAGGCCGTGGAGCTGAGCATCCCCTGCATCACCGCAGTGGATACCGCCGCCTCTCTGGTGGACTGCCTGCGCAGCGAGCACAGCCTGGCAAACATCCCGCTGGTGGATATCGCCACTCTGTACCGCGGCAAATAAGCCCTGAGACCCGCATAAAATAGTTCTGTACAGCGCCTGCCGAAACGGTGGGCGCTGTATTTGTGCGGGGTGCACGGAACTGAATACGGTTCGTGTGCAATAAACTGCATTTCGTGCGCAATCCATCGAAAACAGTGCGATAAATATGTTATACTCAACAACGCAAAATTTGCCAAAAGACGTTACTTTTGGACATTCCAGGAGGATATCGATACATGACCCGTTCCCAGATGATCGAAACCGTGGCACGCAAGACCGGCTTTACCGAAGCTCAGGTCGAGACCACGATGGATGCAATGTTTGACCAGATCGCGGACTGCCTGCGCGCTGACGAAAAGGTGACCATCGCCGGCTTTGGCCGCTTTGAGATGCGTCCCCGCAAGCCGAAGGCTTACACCAACCCCAAGACCAAGGTCTCCAGCCAGCTGGAGTCCACCTCCATCCCCGGCTTCAAGGCCAGCGGCCGCTTCAAGCAGAAGCTGGAAGCCGGCAAGAAGAGCGTGGAAGAGACCGCCTGATCCCTGCATAATGAGAACCGTACCCGTGACCCCGGGTGCGGTTCTTTTTGTTTCTCTGCTGACAAGCGCGGCATTTCATGCTATACTTGTTGCAACGAGAAAAAACGCCACAAAGAACGGAGTTGTCCAAATGCTTTACAGCGAGTTGCAGTGCAGCGAAGCCATCCACAAGGCTGTGGAACGCATGGGCTTTGCCGAAATGACCGAGATTCAGGAAAAGACCATCCCCCTCATGCTGGCCGGGCATGATGTCATTGCCAAAGCACCCACCGGCACCGGTAAGACCTGTGCCTTCGGCATCCCGGTGGTGGAGCATATCCAGCCGGAAAACAAATATCCGCAGGCCGTTATTATGGCACCCACTCGGGAACTTGCCCAGCAGATCGCCGAGGAGCTGACCAACCTCACCTACTTTATGCCCGAGGTGCAGGTGGCCTGTGTGTACGGCGGTGCCAATATGGAAAAGCAGGCAAAGCGTCTGGCCGAGGGCTGCCAGATCGTGGTAGCCACCCCGGGACGGCTGATGGATCACTACAAGCACCACAGCATTGATATCTCCCATGTGACCCAGATCGTGCTGGACGAAGCCGACGAAATGCTGAACATGGGCTTTTATAAGGATGTGCGCCACATCATCGAGATGATGAAGGCACGCAAGGCGCTGTCTATGTTCTCTGCTACTATCAGCCGCGAGGTGATGGATATCGGCTGGCTGTACCAGCATAACGCCGAGGAGATCACCGTGCAGCCCCGGGAGGAGAGCCAGCCCAAGATCACCCAGTATATGCTGGAGACCTCCGGCCGCAACAAGCTGTCGGATCTGGCACAGATCATCATTGGCGAGGGCTACAAGCGGGTGATGGTGTTCTGCGATACCAAGTTCAACACCGCCACGCTGGCAAACCAACTGGCACGGCTGGGCTTCTCGGTGGACTGCCTGCACGGTGACCTCTCCCAGAAGGAGCGCAATCAGATCATGCAGGCCTTCCGGGACGGCAAGTTGGCCATTCTGGTGGCTACGGATGTTGCTGCCCGCGGCATTGACGTCTCGGACGTGGATGCCGTTATCAACTACGATGTTCCCAGTGAGAACGAGCATTACACCCACCGCATCGGCCGCACCGGCCGCGCCAAAAAGGAGGGCGTAAGCTACCTGTTCTATGTGCCGGAGGAAAAGAAGCGTGTGCAGGAGCTGCTGCGCTTGACCCGCAATACCGACCTGTGCACCCCGGTGCACTTCGACTTCAACCACGAGCACATCGTGGTGGAGAAAAAGCGGGATAACGCCGACCGTTTCCAGATCAAGTGCTATTTTTAAAGGAAGGAGCTGCTGTACAATTTTGTGTGGCGGCTCTTTTTGCAAAAAGGCTTGACCTTCCCCTTT
>OGNR01000528.1_pt1 | contig 20899 bp, 16 predicted proteins | sample 1573501 | NCBI WGS metagenome assembly OGNR01 (sample SAMEA2581918, study PRJEB24529) | metagenome | biome: Human gut stool | place: China | collected 2011 | reverse complement strand
CAATCGCATAAAATGCAAATATCAGTTTTACACAAAATGGTTTAAATTCCCATTTCCTGTAGATTGTACACTGCAAAATAGCCAAAGCAGGAATCACAAAAATAGCAGACGAGACACAGTCTATCCCGATCGATAATAAACGCATCATTTACGTTTCCCCCTAAATATCCTGATCCTGCATATAAATTTATCATATTCCTGCCCGCAATCCCATTGATATTCTATTAAGATTGATGAAGAATTGATGAACTTTTTCTGACATTTTTTCACTACGGAACAAGCAGAAAATCATATAATTTTTCTGCCGCTGCCGACATCGGCGCACGCTCGTTTGAGACAATGCAAAACTCACGTTCCGGTATCGCCCTGTCAAATTTCAATACGAATAATTCCCCATTTTCAATGTATTTTTCTGCGAAATCCGACACGACACTGGCAACACCGAGGTTGCGCACTGCAAACTGGATGAGCATATCACTTGTCGCAAGTTCAAATTCCGGTCGGACAAATGTGCCGCGCTCTGCCAGATAATCCTCCACATATTTTCTTGTGGAAGTACTGCCCTCTAAGCACATGACCGGAAGATTTTCCGCCTTTTAAATACTCAAACTTTTTTCCCGCCACAAAGACATCCTGAATTTTGCGGACAGGTGTCATTTTAAAATCATATTTATTGTTCACCGGGGTACTGATAATTCCAAAATCAATTTTTCCGTCCTGCAAATGTTTCAACGTCTCCGGTGTCGGGGCATTCGTCACAGTCACTTTGATCTGCGGAAATGCATCATGGAACGCCTCCAGATAAGGAAGCAGATAAAACTGCAATGTCATGTCACTGGCACCCACACAGATTTCTCCGGCATCTAAGTTCAACATCTCCGAGAGTTTTTTCTCCCCGGTGAGGATTGTCTCATATCCTTTTCTCACATATTCCGCAAGCAGTCCGCCTTCTTTTGTCAAGCGCACGCCTTTGGATGTCCGCACAAAGAGAGCGCAGGAAAGATCACTTTCCAGATGCTTGACTGCCTGACTGACTGCCGGCTGTGAGATGGAAAGCGCCTCTGCTGCGAGGGAGATACTGTTGTATTTGGATACATAATAAAAAATTTTGTAGTATTCGAGGTTTGTCTGCATTATTTTACTCCGTGATTTTACTGTGACTTGCAAATAATTGCTTTATTATTATAACAGTTTCCCACGAAAAAATCTTTTCTTTTGCGAAAACAAAAAAATTATATTTTTTCGCAAAAATAAACATTGTCTTTTTGCGGTCCATGCCTTATACTAAGTTGCTGAAACGCAAAGAATATGCGTGTTGAGGCTAAAAAACACGGACAGATTTTTAACTATTTTATAAATCAAGGAGTACAGACTATGACAAAAGACATGACAATGGGAAGCCCGCTCAGAATGATCTTACTTTTTTCCGTTCCGGTTTTACTGGGAAATATTTTTCAGCAGTTTTATAACATGGTGGATACGATCATTGTCGGGCAGTATCTTGGTGAGGATGCTCTGGCTGCGGTAGGCTCTACCGGATGCCTGATGTTCCTTGTATTAGGATTTGCAAATGGTATTGCGCAGGGATTTGGCGTTATGGTCTCCCACGCCTTCGGTGCAAAAGATTTCAAGCTGTTAAAACATTATGTTGCACTCTCCCTGATACTGACTGCCATTGTATCGTTAATTCTGACTATCCCTACGGTGGCAGCTTCCAGACAATTTCTTATTTTAATGAAAACACCGGACAATATCTTAGGACTCGCAGACTCTTATATTAAAGTCATTTTCGCAGGTATCCTGCTCACGATGTCCTACAACGTTGCCGCCGGTATTTTAAGAGGGATCGGCGACAGCAAAACACCGCTGTATTTCCTGATTCTCTCTTCCTTTTTAAATATTGTGCTCGACCTGTTTTTGATCGTCGTCGTAAAACTTGGAACCGCAGGCGCTGCCTATGCAACGATCATTGCGCAGGGTGTCTCCGCACTGCTTTGCTTTATTTATATGTTCCGCAAATTCGACATTTTAAAAACCAGCCGGGAAGATTACTATCTCGACGGATACGGTGTGTTCAATATGCTTTCCATCGGTATTCCGATGGCGCTCAACTATTCCATCACCGCTATCGGAACCATGATCCTGCAGGGTGCAGTCAATATTTTCGGTTCCAGTGTTGTGGCTGCCTTCACTGCCGCCTCCAAAGTGGAAAACCTCTCCACCCAGACCATGCCGACACTCGGCACTGCGATTGCCACCTACTGCGGTCAGAACCTCGGCGCAGGAAAATACAAACGTATCTACGAGGGAATGCGCAAAGGATTTTTCATCTGCATTTTTATCTCGCTTGCTGCCTCTGCCATCTGCGTATTCGGCGGACGTTTTATTGTGAGCTGGTTTGTGAGCAATCCTTCTGAAGAAATTTTCGACTATGCCATGCAGTATCTGAACACCATCAGTTTCTTCATGCTGCCGCTCGCATGGATTTTCCTTTACCGGAACGCCCTGCAGGGCTTAAACCGCGGACTTGTTCCAATGTTAAGCGGTGTTGTGGAAATGGTGTGCCGTATTATCGTGATCGCCGTCACCTTAAATCCGTTCGGTTACTGGGCAGTCCGTCTGGCAAGCCCGATCACATGGCTGTTCACCGGAATCCTTCTGATCGTAACGTATTTTATCTGGGAAAAACAGAGCCGGAAAAAACATTCCGGTTCATCGGACTAAAATTTTAGTTTTCCACCCCACTTCTGAACAGTCTCCACAAGCTGTATCAGATACCGGAACACTGGCTCCGTGATGACTGCGAACACAATCATGAGCATTGCACATTTTCCTGTGACCGCCGTGATCGCAAACAGTTCACTGAAAAACAGCATACAAAATAACCAGCCGATGACCATCGCTGCGATCAGGATCGCATGCGGTGTTGTCATCGGTTTTGCTATATGATAAAGGATCATGAAGCCGACAACTGCGATCAGAATCGTGCACGACGTGGAAACGCACTCTTTTTCCACTCCGAACTCCCTGCAGAAAATCACCAGACCGCTCACCACGATAAAATCTGTAATCCCAGCCGGAAGCGCCTGGATCAGGACATTGGTAAGAAAATGCCCATGGATCTGATTCCGGTTCTGCTCCAGCGCCAGAAAAAATGACGGAATCCCGATCGTAAAAACACTGATGAGCGACACCTGCGATGGCTCCAGCGGATAATCAATCAGAAACAGCATGGAAAATACGGCTAAGAGCATGGAGAAAATGTTCTTGACCAGATAAAGGCTGGCAGTGCGCCCGATGTTGTTCACCACCCGCCGCCCTTCCATGACAACCGCCGGCATTTTATTGAAATCGTTATCGAGCAGCACAAGCTGTGCCACATGCGAAGCCGCCTCACTGCCTGATGCCATCGCAATGCTGCAGTCTGCATCTTTTAACGCAAGAATATCGTTCACGCCGTCTCCGGTCATTGCCACGGTCTTTCCCTGCTCTTTTAATGCCTGCACCAGAAGACGTTTCTGCTCCGGTGTCACCCTGCCGAACACCGTGTATTTTTTTGCTGCCTTCCGCACTGCCTCCGCTGTTTTCAACGTTGCTGCGTCCACCTGTTTTTCCGCATGGCGGATTCCCGCTTTCTTTGCAATCTCCGATACCGTGACCGGATTGTCCCCGGAGATTACTTTCACTTCCACTCCCCGCTTGGAAAAGTAACGGAATGTATCCATTGCCCCCTCACGAATTGCATTGTTGAGCAGGATAAATGCAATGGGAGTTGCATTTTCTGTCAGTTCTTTTCCATCCAGATTCCCCTCATACTCTGCAAATACAAGCACACGATATCCCTTTTCCAGAAATACTTCGATTGTTCCCTGAACAGCCGCATAATCCTGCCGCAGCACAAATTCCGGTGCGCCGACCACATAAGCTTTTCCTGCCAGAACCACTCCGCTGTATTTTGTGGCAGACGAAAACGGGACGATTTTTTCTGCACTGTTTTCCATCGGCTCCGTAAAATACTGCTGCAATGCCTCCATCGTTGCATTGTCGCACGGCAGGGCACGCACACAGTCAGAGAGCAGCTTTGCAATTTTATTTTTGTCTTCCGATTGCTGGTCTGCTTCCTGTTCTTTCGCTGCAAGGTTCTGGTCTTTTGCAAGGATAAACTGTGCCACTTCCATTTCCGGCACGGTAATGGTTCCGGTCTTATCCACACACAGTACATTTACCCGCGCCAGTGTCTCGATACATTTCATGTCATGGATCAGTACCTTTTGTTTTCCAAGCCTCATCACCGACACCACCATCGCCACACTTGCAAGAAGGTACAGGCCTTCCGGGATCATTCCGAGAATAGCCGCCACCATGCCCGTCACACTATCTTTCATCGTTGCCCCGGAAAAAAAGTATTGCTGTAAAAACAGGATCGCCCCGATCGGCAAGATGATCACGCCCACGGTCTGCACAAGGCGGTTCAACGCCCGGATCATCTCCGACTGCTCGCCCTCTTTTGTCTGTGTTGCCTGTAACATCAGTCCTGAAATATAAGAATCTTTTCCCACTTTTTCGAGTTTTGCCAGGCACTCTCCCGATATCACAAAACTCCCCGAGAAAAGCGGATCTCCCTCTTTTTTTATAATCTCATCGGCCTCCCCTGTGATCAAAGCCTCATTGACCGTGATATTGCCGGATAACACCAGTGCGTCCGCCGGGATCTGTCCACCCGCCGAAAGCGTTATCACATCATCCTGCACCAGTTCATCCGCCAAAACCTCCTGCTCACTTCCATCCCGCCGGACCGTAATTTTCGGTGTGTTTAATATTGTAAGATCATCCAGGATTTTTTTGGAACGCAGCTCCTGGATGATTCCGATCAACATATTTGCAATAATTATAGGTAAAAAAGTAAGATCCCGAAAGGACCCCACCACGATCAGAAGAATCGTAATGATCAAAAAAATAAGATTATAATAAGTTACAACATTTGAGCGGATGATCTGTGCCACTGTCTTTGTGGAAGAATCTACGCTTTCATTCGACAACCCTGCCTTTTTCCGAAATTCCACTTCAGCAGTGGACAGTCCACTCATATTCTGGCACATTCTGCATCTATCCATCTCACTTTATGATGCTTTAGTATGCCCTGTTTTTTATTAAACTATTTGAACAATCGCTAATTGTTCTTTATTTTGCTTTTAATGCCCAGACAGCTTTGATCTGGCTTCTGATTTTTCCATAGTCCCATTTCTGACCACTGCGGTATAAAGAAAACGGATCGTTAATGGAAAATCCTTCATCATCATAATCATAGAGCAGGATAAAATGTCCCCCTGTAGTGAAATCTCCCTGCCGCACGGAGCAGATCACGATGTCTCCCTGATCTAAGTGCTGTTTGATCTCAATCTGGCTGATATTGATCTGCTCGGAGCGGACACCATAAGCTGCCGCCCCTTCTGTCATAAGCGACCACATCGTTCCTGTGCCGGACATATAGTAACCTTCCTGCATGGCAAATTTTGCGATTGCAGCCGGAGTTGCCTCCTCGTTTCCAGTCAGCGCAACTACTGCCATCGCCAGTGTTGTCGGACCGCATCCGCTGATCGCGACATTGCTGTCATCCCCATATGCAAGGCAGCCCCAGCGTTTATCCCACTGTAAAAAGAGCGGATATTCTTCCTGTAACTCTTTCTCTGTCAGTTCTGCTTTATCATAATCCCTTGTATTCCCTTTGTAATCAGCTACAAATGCGATCATTTCCGGATTATTTGCCAGATTGATCAGTAATTTTTCCGGATATTTCTCTGCATTTTCCACGATCTGTGCGTAGCGTTCATCTGACGCTTCCATCTGTTCTAACTGTCTGATTGCCTGATTTAAGGAATAATCTACCGGTTTTGATAACACAACCTGTGGAATCTCCGCAAACGGATCATTCGTTTCTTCGCTGTCTGCCGGTTCTTCGACAGTTTCTGTAGCAGACTGTTCCTCTTTTTCCGTTCCATCTGCTGTTGTTCCATTATCTACGTTATTTGTAATTTGATTTTCTTTTTTCTCTTCACCGGAGTTATCCTGCGCTGATGCCAGCACTTCTTCTGTTTTTCCAAGTTTGATCTCAGGAAAATATCTTCCACAGACACATCCCAGTAAAAAAGATGTCAAAAGCATTACACTCAAAACGATTTTTCTTTTCCGTACAAGCTTTTTCTGTCTCAGTCTTCTTTCGTCTAATTCTGTCTGATTCTGTATCTGGCGCTGATTCTGCTCCTTCATCTATCGGTAACCTCTCTCGTATTTCTTTCTTGCGTAGCGTGTTCTATTATATACATAAACCCTGCAATTTTGCTACCCTCTTCATAAAATATTAATAAAACTTTGGGTTTTCTTTGGAATACTTACAGAAAAAAACAGGTGCCAAATGTATGATCCATTCAGCACCTGCTCTGTCCTGTCTGTTTTTATTTGTTGCTGAGATATTCGTGAATACCCTTAGCTGCTGCTTTACCGGCACCCATCGCAAGGATAACAGTTGCTGCACCTGTCACAGCGTCACCACCGGCATAAACACCTTCTTTGGAAGTTGCACCGGTCTCTTCTTCCGCAATAATGCATTTTCTGCGGTTGATATCAAGACCTTTTGTAGTGGATGAGATCAGAGGGTTTGGAGAAGTACCAAGTGACATGATCACAGTATCTGCCTCGATCTCATATTCAGAGCCCGGAATCTCAACCGGACTTCTTCTTCCAGAAGCATCCGGTTCGCCAAGTTCCATTTTGATCACTTTTGCACCCTTTACACAACCGTTTTCATCCACTAATAATTCGGTTGGATTCTGGAGAAGATCAAAGATGATACCCTCCTCTTTTGCGTGGTGTACTTCCTCTTTACGTGCCGGAAGTTCTTCCTCACCACGACGATATACGATATGTACCTCTGCGCCAAGTCTTCTTGCTGTTCTTGCAGCGTCCATTGCCACGTTACCACCGCCGACTACAATAACTTTCTTACCAGCTTTGATCGGTGTATCGTAATTGTCTAAGAACGCTTTCATAAGGTTATTTCTTGTTAAGAACTCATTGGCTGAGAATACACCCATTGCCTGCTCACCAGGAATACCCATAAATCTTGGAAGTCCTGCACCGGAACCAATGAAAACTGCCTCAAAGCCCTCGTTGTCCATCAACTCATCAATTGTAACGGATTTACCGATGACAACGTTGGTCTCAATCTTAACCCCTAATGCTTTCACGTTTTCCACTTCAGCGGCAACAACCTTCTGCTTTGGAAGACGGAATTCAGGGATACCATAAACTAACACACCACCTGCCTGATGTAATGCTTCGAAAATCGTCACATCATAACCAAGCTTTGCAAGATCTCCTGCACAGGTAAGACCTGCCGGGCCTGAGCCGATCACTGCTACTTTATGTCCATTTAACTTTTCTGCCTTTTTCGGTTTAATGCCATGTTCTCTTGCCCAGTCCGCAACAAAACGCTCTAATTTACCGATCGCTACAGGCTCTCCTTTGATTCCACGGATACATTTTCCCTCACACTGTGTCTCCTGTGGACATACACGGCCACAGACTGCCGGAAGTGCGGAAGACTCACTGATCACATGATAAGCAGCCTCAAAATTACCTTCTTTTACTTCTGCGATAAATCCCGGAATATTGATAGATACCGGACATCCTTTCATACACTGTGCATTTTTACAGTTTAAGCAACGGGCAGCTTCTGCCATTGCTTCTTCTTCATTATATCCCAAACATACTTCTTCAAAGTTCGCTGCACGAACGGCTGGCTCCTGCTCACGAACCGGAACTCTAGTTAATACGTCCATTTTTTCCTCCTGATTCTATGTAACTGACCAGACAGCATTCTCTCTGATCTGACAAATTTCTGATTTTTAACTGTTACAATTGCCACATCCGCCGTGATGTGTTGCACCTTCCTGTAATTTCAACATTGCTCTTCCCTCTTCGGTCTTGTACTGAGCCTGTCTTCTCATCGCCTGATCAAAATCAACCAGATGTCCGTCGAACTCCGGTCCGTCTACACATGCAAATTTCACTTCATCGCCGACAACCAGACGACATGCACCACACATTCCGGTTCCGTCTACCATGATCGGATTCATGGAAACAACCGTTGGAATTCCTAATTCTTTTGTCAGTTTGCAGACAAATTTCATCATGATCATTGGTCCGATTGCCACACAGTGGTCATAACGGTTACCATTATCCCAGAGTTCCTGCAGCTGTGCAGTACCGGTTCCCTTGAAACCGTACGAGCCATCATCCGTTGTCACATAAAGGTTTGTGGCAACTTTTTTCATCTCATCCTCTAAGATCAGTAAATCTTTGTTACGGGAACCCATGATAACATCACAGTCAACGCCGTGCTCATGCAGCCATTTTACCTGAGGATAAACCGGAGCTGTACCAACACCACCTGCAACAAATAAAATTTTCTTTTTCTTTAATTCTTCGATATCTTCATGGATCAGATCCGATGGGCATCCCAGAGGTCCAACGAAATCTTCAAAAGCATCCCCTTCCTGTAAGCTTACCATACGCTCTGTGGAAGCTCCTACGGTCTGGAATACGATCGTGATCGTTCCCTCTTCCCTGTCGTAATCACAAATGGTAAGTGGAATACGTTCACCTTCCTCATCAATTTTTACAATCACAAACTGTCCCGGTTCGCAATACTGCGCAACACGAGAAGCCTTGACATCCATAAGATAGATCTTGTCTGCCAGTTTTTCTCTTCTAACGATTGGATACATGTTTTTCCTCCTTGTATATACTCACTGCCTTTTTCATCTCTGTAATCGTTTTCCTTAATCACGAATCTCCTATGAAAATATACATTTTTTTAGCATTACTTTATATAATAAAGGAAAAGCCGTTAGATTTCAACGGCTTTTCCCTTGTTTTATTGCTTTTTCATATAATTGAAACATACTAATTATTTATAGCTTCTATTCTTACTACACCACTATTATGCCTCCACTTTGGAAAACAGAATTCTGTCATTATCCAATGCCTTTCCGGCACGGACTGCAAACTGCTCTAACAGATCATCCACTGACATCTTTTCCCGTTCTTCCCCGGAAACATCCAGCACAATATTTCCCGAATCCATCATGAGGGTACGGTTTCCAAGTTCAAGCGCCTGATGCATGTTGTGCGTGACCATAAGGCAGGTGATGTTCTGCTCTGACACTATCTTTTTTGTGAGGTTCAGTACTTTCTCTGCGGTGGCAGGGTCTAAAGCTGCGGTATGCTCATCCAGCAGCAAAATCTTAGGAGTCACCATCGTTGCCATCAAAAGTGTGAGTGCCTGACGCTGTCCACCGGACAAAAGTCCGACCGGCTGCTTCATACGGTCTTCTAACCCCATGTCTAGCAGTGCGAGCTGCTCTCTGAATTTTTTCTTGTCCGCTGCCTTGATCCGGCTGAAATAGGCATTCTTTGAAGTAGTCGTGCGCAGGTAGGCAAGCGCCATATTCTCCTCGATCGTCATATGTGGTGCGGTTCCCTTCAATGGATCCTGAAACAAATGACCAATCACTTTACTGCGGACATGCTCTTTCTGATAGGTAATGTCCTCACCATCCAGCATGATCAGTCCTTTGTCTGCAAAAAAGGCTCCTGTTATCGCATTAAACAGCGTTGATTTTCCGGCTCCGTTGCTTCCTACGATCGTTGCAAAATCCCCCTGCTTTAAGGTGAGATTCAGATTTTTTAATGCACATTTTTCATTGACAGTTCCCGGATTAAAAGTTTTGCTGACATCGCGCATCACAAGCATTGCGTTCTTCTCTGCCATTATCTTTCTCCTCCTTCGCTGTCATTTTTCATAATCTCCTGAACGTATATCTGGTTCTGAGCCTTTGCGGCACGTTTCTGCCGGTAAAAATTCATCTGCTTTTTCAGATATGGGAATGCGATCGCCACGGCTACAATGATTGCAGAAACAAGTTTTAAACACTCTGCCGGTACATTTAATCTCAGGGCAACTGCCACGATAAAACGATACAGGCAGCTTCCTAAAATAACGCCGGTCACACGCTGTAACATACCGCCTTTTCCAATGATAGATTCCCCAATGATCAGGCTGGCGAGTGCGATTGTTACCATTCCGGTTCCAAGATTGATATCACAGGATTTCTGATACTGCGCAAGCAGTCCGCCGGAGAGACCGGTCAGGGCATTGGCAACACAAAGTCCGATCGTGATCATGGCACTTGTATTAATGCTGGAAGCTCTTACCATATCCGGATTATCTCCGGTTGCGCGGATGGAAAGTCCAAGCCTTGTATTTAAAAAGAAAGAGATCAGCACTCCTACAATGATAACGATCAGTGCAGCCACGATCAGTTTATACCACGTTCCACCGATTGCTGTTTTTGCCCAGGTAAAAACGGATTCACAGTTGAATAAGTTCATGTTGGAAGCGAATCCCATTACTGCAATATTAATTGTATACAATCCGGTATTTACGATGATTCCCGCCAAAATGGACTGAATCCCCATTTTTGTCTGTAAGAAAGCGGTCACAAAACCGGAGCAGACACCAGCTGCCATCGCTGCAAATAATCCTAATATCGGATGACCTGCAAGTGTCACCGATGCACAGACGGCACATCCCAATGTAAAACATCCATCGGTCGAAAGATCCGCAATGTTTAAAATACTGAAGGATATAAATAATGCCAGTGCGACCAGTGCATAGATAAAACCAAGTTCTAATGCACTCTGTACAATTGATAATGTAATAATGGAACCCATACCTTAATTAAACTCCTCTGCTGTTACTGTCTCGATCAATTCGGAACACATATCTTTAAAGATAGAATAATCGATTCCGACTTTTTCTGCAATCTCTGTATTTACGGTTACGATACCGCTGTCTAATGTTTCTACCGGTGTTGTGGCCGGATCTGCTCCGTTTGCAAGAATGTCTGCAACCATGTCTGCTGTCTTTGTTCCGAGTGTCTCATAGTTGACGCCGTATCCTAAGAATGCTCCGTTTAAAGCAAAGGAATCTGCACTTGTGTAGTGAGGGATACCTGCGTCTGCAAATTTTTCAAAAATCGCAAGTTCTGCTGTCATAACAGTGTTGTCCTGTGGTGTAAAAATAGCGTCTACTTTTTCTGCCACCAGGGAATCTGCTGCTGCCTGGATCTCACCGGTTGTTGTACCTGTTTTTTCTACATAGGAAATCCCATGTTCATCGCAGTAATCTTTTGCCGCCTGAATAGCACTTGTGGAAGAATCCTGGCTCTTATCATACAGAAATCCGATTTTTGCAGCATCCGGATCCGCTGCCAAAATGAAATCCATGATCTGTGCCACATCAATTGCATCGGATGTTCCTGTAATATTGGCACCCGGAGCATCTGCACTTGCTACAAGTCCTGCTCCGACCGGATCTGATACTGCGGAAAATACAATCGGGATCTGATTATCTTCCGTTGCGTTCTGCATGATCATTGCTGCCGGCGTTGCGATCGGAATGATCACATCGACACCCTCTGCCACAAGATCTGCTGCGATCTGGTTCAGGGTAGAGGAATCTGCCTGACCATTATAGGTGTAATCTGCATAATCAAATGTCACACCAAGTTCTGCTCCTTTTGCATCCAGCTCTGCTTCAATTGCTTTCTCAATCTGGTTTAAGGATGCATCATCTACATACTGTACGATTCCAACTTTGTACACGGTTTTGTCTGCAGTATTCTGTGCAGTGTCCTTTGCGGTATCGGCTGCGTCTGCACTGCTCTCTGTTGTGTTCGTGCTGTTTCCTGCATTGGATGTGTCTGTGCTGTTTCCGCATCCACCGATCATTGCTGCTGCCATTGCCATTGTCAATACTGCTGCCATCATTTTTCTCTTCATCATTTTTTCCTCCAAATTTTAAGAATGTTTTTTTGAAAGAAATCCGTTTTGAAAGTTATAAGAATCATGTATTGCGGTTTTGTTTGCAAGTATAAAAAGAATCTCGCCTGCGAGATTCTCCGCCTGCGGCGGGTCGCAATATGCGATATGTTTCTTTTATGTATTTGAAATGAAGGTTCCTATTAAAGAAAACACTGTCTCAAGCTGTTGCTTGAGACGGTAATAAAATCTTATTATCGCGATACCACTCATCTTGACCATCCGGTCCACTCTCTCATGTACTATCATACACGCCTGATTGATAACGGGTTCGGTTCCCGGTGACTCCTACTGCTGATACATGGCTCTGTATGCTTTATGTATGTTGTTCAGGTCACCCTCGAAAGTCCATTCAGTAAAATGATCCATACTGCAATCCCACCACCTGCAGCTCTCTGTAATATCAACAGATTACTTACTACTCTTTCTCAACGGTTTTTCTTTATGGTGTTACTTTAATACATTAACGTATCTTTGTCAACACCTTTTTTTATTTTTATGAGAAGTATACGAGTTCATCTTCCGGCTTCTCGGCTGGAGTTATGGAAATTGGATACAATACAGGACCTTTTCCCTTGTACTCTTTTGCGAATTCTACGTGTACTTCTGCTGTGATATTGATCCAGGATTTGTGCGGAATTTCATCCTCCCTGTCGTATTTCGTTTTGAAGCCGATGAAGGTAACATCCTCCACACAGCAGGTCATTGCAAAACGTCCCGGAACCATAATTCCTTTTTTCAGTTTGTCCGGATTGTATACAAGTGCTAAGAAAGAAACTTTCTTACCCTCATACTTTTTCGGATTGTCCTGACAATCCATATACCAGATCGCATAATCTGCATCGGAAATTTCAATCTCATCCGCAGTAATGTCAAACGGTAACTCCTCCGGTCTCTCGTCAAGTGTTCCGTCCGCACGCTCATAGACAAGCTGTGCTTTCCGGTTTAATGCCTTGACATTTCTGCGGTATTTTCCTTTGTCTGTACTGTCATCACAGCGATTGAAGATCACGACATCTGCGGAAAAAAGCTGTTCCATGATCATTGTACGCATATTTGCAAGATACATATCGAAAGTCGTTGCATCTACCGTGGCAAGCTGCTGTACGATCATCCAGTACTTTGGAAGTTCCATATCCATGAGTGTTCCCATCTGCCAGGTTCCGTTGTACTCTAAGAATACCTGCTCCGGCTGGTACTCGGTATTTACTTTTTTCAAAAAGTCCTCTGTAAAATCTGCCTCACTGTCTACCATGACAAGTTTTACATTATTTTTTTCAAGTTCTTCATCCGTAAACTCTGCATCGCCGTCTTCACAGCAGATGACAAGGCTTTTTCCCTCTTTTGCAAAACCCTGCTCAAATAAGGTGTCTTTGATGAGGGAGGTCTTTCCACTGTCCATAAAACCGGTAAATAAATATACTGGTATTTCGTTCATATATATTCTCCCTTATTAAATTCCGAATAACTCTTCTAATCTGTGTTCGTCAATGTTGCAGCCGATCACACAAAGTCTTCCTGTATAGTCAGGCTCGCCGTCACGAAGCTCATATTCACCCGGAACCATGTCAAAATAAATCCATGTGCCATTCTCATCTTCTACCATTCCCTTGGCACGGAGGATTGTTCCGTAATCATCTGTCTCGCAGAGAGTCTTTAATACATCCTCGATCTTTTCCTTCGTGAATTTGTGAGGCGTCTCTTTGCCCCAGCTTGTAAACACTTCATCTGCATGATGGTGATGATGATGCTCATGGTCATGGCATCCGCAGGTGCAGTTTTCGTCATGTTCATGATGGTGCTCATGGTCGTGATGGTGTTCATGGTCGTGGTCGTGATCATGCTCATGTTCTTCGTGATCGTGGCATCCGCAGGTGCAGTTCTCGTCATGTTCATGATGATGTTCGTGATCATGCTCATGATCGTGGTCTTCATGATCGTGGTCATGATGGTGATGTTCATGCTCATGCTCCTCTGCCTCTTCTTTGGCATGCTGCTCAGCCATCAGTTTCATCTCAAGAGAATCTGCTCCCTCGATCACTTTTAAGATCTGCTCGCCTTTGATCGCATCCCATGCTGTTGTGATGATTGCAGCCTTTGGATTCAATGTCTGGATCTGTTTTACACAAAGTTCTAACTGCTCAGGTGTTGCATTCTGGCTTCTGCTCAGTACAACAACTGTAGCATATTCAATCTGATTATTAAAAAATTCACCGAATGCTTTCATCTGTTTGCTTGCTTTTAAAGCATTTACGACAGTTACGAGTCCGTTTAATTTAACGTCTTCCTCTTTCTCGATATCGATCACAGACTTCATAACATCGGATAACTTACCGACACCGGATGGCTCGATCAGGATACGATCCGGATGATATTTATCAATCACTTCGTGAAGATTCTTTCCGAAATCACCTACTAATGAACAGCAGATACAGCCGGAATTCATCTCGGTGATCTGGATTCCTGCATCTTTTAAGAAACCGCCATCGATTCCGACTTCACCGAACTCATTCTCGATCAGAACGATCTTCTCGCCCTTAAATACCTCATCGATCATTTTTTTAATAAATGTGGTTTTTCCTGCTCCTAAGAAACCGGAAATAATATCAATTTTTGTCATAATAAATCCACTCCTTTTTATGTCTTGATAATATGCAGAATGCAGATTATCATGGTTACATTGTATTATCTTTGTCTGTCCGGATCACACTTTCTGCCCGAACATTCCTATTTTACTCGATTATTTTACAAAATGCAAATTTTGTGCAATTTTTAATAATTATTTTATACCCTGTTTATTTTTATCCATTATATCCGAAAACACTTCTGCATATCCCTGTATGTACCGAGAACCAAAAGGGTATCTTCACTGCTTAATTCCATATCCGGGCCAATCGCCATATTCATCTTTCCGTCTGTTTTGATCGCCAGAATACTGATGCTGTACTTTTTACGGATATCCAGTTCACCGATCGTTTTTCCGATCCAGCCTCCCGGCACCTCCACCTCAAAAATAGCATGTGAATCATCCACTTCGATATAATCATGGATATGATCTGCCGTATAGCGGATCGCTGCCCAGTTGGCGATCTGTTTTTCCGGATAAATGACCTCGTCTGCTCCGTTGCGAAGCAGGAACTTTGCCTGTACATCCCGCTCTGCACGCGATATGACCATTTTAGCGCCAAGTTCTTTCAAAAGAGAAGTTGTCTCCAGGGAATTCTGGAAATTGCCTCCGATCGTCACAAAACAAATATCATAATTTTTGATTCCAAGCGACTCCAGAAAATTCTCATTGGTACTGTCACCGATCTGTGCGTCTGTGACATACGGAAGAATTTCATTGACAAGATTTTCATTCTCATCCACAGCCATCACTTCATGTCCAAGCTCATTCAACTGGTATGCAACATGCTTTCCAAATCTTCCGAGTCCGATAAGCAAAATATTTTTCATTATAATTTTCTCCTTTATCCAACAGTTATTTTATCAAGCGGTCTTTTTGCCCCACTCTGGATTTTTACTGAAATTGCAGCATATATAAGTGTCAGTCCGCCAACTCTTCCAAGATACATCAAAACAACCAATATCAGATGTGATACCAGTCCAAGCTCCGTTGTGATCCCTAATGTAAGTCCTGCCGTGCCCACTGCCGATGCTGTTTCAAAAAGACAATCCGATAATGCAACATGTTCTATCTGACTGATTGCGATTCCTCCTGCAAAAAACAGGAAAAAATACAAAATAGCGATCGTTGCCGCATTTTTCACTACTGTATTATCGAATCTTCTTCCAAAAACCTCTGTTTCCGGCTCTCTTCCGAATGTTGCAAACGCATTCAGTATCAGCACTGCGATCGTTGTTGTCTTCATACCTCCTGCCGTTGATCCCGGAGATCCACCGATCAGCATCATCAAAATCATGATCGCTTTGGAAGAATCGTTCATTGCACCAAGATCTGCCGTATTAAATCCTGCTGTTCGAAGAGTTACCGACTGAAAAAAAGAAGCCAGTATTCTTTTTCCCATAGAAAATCCGGCGAAATCACTCAGAAAGAAAAAAATAGCCGGCAGTAAAATCAAAACAGCGGTGGTAACGAGGATAATCTTACTCTGCAGGCGGTAACGTTTCAAGTTCCATTTGTTTGTGCAAAAATCATCCCAGGTCAGAAATCCGATGCCACCGATCACGATCAAAAGCATGATCACAATATTGATCAATGGATTGGCAATATATCCTGTCAGAGATGGAAATGTCTGTTCCGTCGTTCCAAGTATGTCAAAACCTGCATTGCAAAAAGCCGATACCGAATGGAAGACTGACATCCAGATTCCTTTCCATCCATAATCCCTGCAAAATACAGGAAGCATGAGAATGGCACCGATCAGTTCGATCAGAAAGGTTCCCTGTAGAATAAATTTCGTAAGCCGGACAATTCCACCTACTTTCGGTGCTGAAATCGCATCCTGCATCGTACTCCGCTGCATTAACGAGATCTTTCTCCCGGAAACCATTGAAAAAGATGCAACCACAGTGATGACTCCCAATCCACCGGTCTGGATCAGAAGTAAGATCACTGCCTGGCCAAACGCCGACCAGTAGCTTCCTGTATCCACGACCACAAGTCCTGTCACGCAGACAGCTGATGTCGCAGTAAATAAAGTTTTATCAAACGGTGTCACAACTCCGGCAGAAGATGAGATCGGAAGCATTAAAATAATTGCTCCAAGTAATATCACTCCTGCAAATCCAAATGCGATCATCTCAAACGATGACATTTTCTTTTTTTTACGGATAAGTTCCGGCATATCAATTCTCCTCTTTTTCTGCTGCTTTCATTTTATTTGTGGAACTGCATATTGTAAAGCTTTTCGTAAGTTCCCTTCCTGTCCATCAGTTCTTCATGTGTTCCTGATTCTTCGATACCATCCTCAGATAAAACAATGATCTTCTCTGCGTTTTTGATGGTGGAAAGCCTGTGTGCAATTACAAACGTGGTACGGTTTTTTGCAAGCTTCTCCAATGAATCCTGTACTACTTTTTCACTCTCATTGTCAAGTGCGGAGGTTGCCTCATCAAAAATAAGGATCGGTGGATTTTTAAGGAAAACCCTTGCAATGGACAATCGCTGCTTCTGTCCGCCGGAAAGCTTGATCCCGCGCTGTCCGATGTCCGTCTCATAACCGTTTGGAAGTGACATGATAAACTCATGCGCATTGGCGTTTTTTGCTGCCTCGATGACTTCCTCTCTTGTCGCATCCGGTTTTCCGTAACGGATATTGTCAAAAACAGTTCCAACAAAAAGATACACATCCTGCTGCACAATGCCGATGTGGTCGCGCAGACTCTTTAAGGTGAGATCACGCACATCTTTTCCATCGATTTTTACTGCGCCGCCCGTCACGTCATAGAAACGAGGAATGAGGGAACAGAGCGTACTTTTTCCTGCGCCGGAGGAACCGACTAATGCCATGTAAGCCCCCGCCGGAACATTTAAACTGATATGGTTCAACACTTTTTCCGTGTTTTCCTCATACTGGAATGAAACATTTTCAAAAGTAATATCTCCCTTTACATCCTTAAGTTCCACTGCATCTTTTTTGTCCTCGATATCCGGATGAACGGCGAGGATCTCCTGAAAACGCTCAAATCCGGTATAACCATTCTGAAACTGCTCTGTGAAATCAATGAGGGTGCGGACCGGATCCGTAAACACACTGATATAGAGCATAAATGTGACAAGGTCGCTGACGTCCACACTGCCTTTTGCGATCAGCACCGTACCTGTCAGGATCACACTGACCTGAATGAGTGTCGTAAACGCTCCAAGCCCTGCCTGATAACTTCCCATGTAAAAATAGCTGTTTTTCTTGGCTGCAAGGAAACCGTCATTGCCTTGTTTAAACTTGCGGTTTTCAATCGCTTCGTTGGCAAAAGATTTTACCACCCGGATACCGGATAAGTTATCCTCGATCTGCGCATTGATGTCCGCAATTTTTACACGGTTCTGTTTGAATGCGAGACGCATTTTTTTATTCAGGACAAATGCATAGAGCAGCATGAACGGCAGAATTGCAAAAGCCGCAACTGCAAGCATCGGGCTGATGTTCACAAGAATGATCAGCGCTCCGGCAATTTTGATCACGGACAGAATGATGTTCTCAGGTCCATGATGCATCAGTTCGCTGATATCAAAAAGATCGGTTGTGATACGGCTCATCAGCTGTCCGACTTTCTGGTCATCATAAAAGGAAAAGGACAGTTTCTGATAATGTGCGAAAATTTCCGCACGCATGTCATACTCGATTTTCGCTCCCATCACATGTCCGTAATTACAAATGTAGAATTTACTGTAACAGTCAACCGCCACCAGCGCAAACAGTCCAATGGCAATGTATGCTGCCTGATGCAAAATCTCTGCCGGCTCACGGTACACAAGATTGTAGGTCACATACCGCACGACCAGCGGAATGATCAGGGCAACCGCCGCAGAGAGCGTTGCAAAAAACATGTCTGTCCAGAACACACGCATGTAAGGTTTATAATAGGTGAGCATTTTTTTCATGGTTCCACTTTTTTTCATAAATTCCGGTTCTCCTCTGCATAAGATAAGACTGATACATTCTTTTATGCATCAGTCTCATTCAAATTCATATGATATTATTTTAGACGTAAAGCTGAAATTGTCAAGCTTTTCCCCTACGCCGGATATGCTGCTTATTTTCTCTTTTCAAACCCATACACCCATTTTCCACGCAAAAATAAAGCAAGGAAAATGACCGAACTAATACTCCAGGTCAATGGATACGCCCAGAAGATCACGCGGATATCCGGGATAAAATGAACCGTAACCGTGATATAGCTTACACGGAACAGACACCATACACACAGCATGACGATCATTGGAACCGATGCATTTCCCGAACCACGAAGCACCGCAGCGATGCAGTGGGAAAAAGCCAGCAGAAAATAGAACAATGCAATGGTTCTCGACTGCATAACTCCATAATGTACTACATCCGGTTCACTGTTAAAGGCTGCAATAAGCACCGGTGCGGCTGTATAAATCACAACTCCGATCAATTCTGCAATGATAATCGAACAGAGAACGCCAAATCTCGCTCCTTTTTTTGCACGGTCATACTGCTTTGCACCAAGGTTCTGGCTGACAAAAGTGGTCAGCGCCATCGTAAAACAGGTCACCGGCAGAAACGCAAATCCTTCGATTTTGGAATAAGATCCACATCCCGCCATCGCCATTTTCCCAAATGCATTGATATTTGTCTGCACAAAAACATTCGCAATGGCGATCACAGAATTCTGAAAACCGGACGGCACACCGTTTTGTATGATCTGCCACAGCATCTGGCTGTCAAAACGGATTTTATTTAACTGAAGCCTATATTCTTCTTTTGCTCTCAGAAGATGGATCAGACATAAGAATGCACTTACAAATTGGGAAATCGCTGTTGCCAAAGCGGCTGCACCGACTCCCATCCCCAATCCTGAAATAAAGAAAATATCCAGCACCACATTGATACAGGAAGAAATGATCAGATAAATCAGCGGATGTCTGCTGTCTCCAACCGACTGCAAAATCCCTACAAAAATATTGTACATGATCACTCCGATAGAGCCTGCAAAATAAGTGCGGAAATAGGTGATAGATTCCGGAAGCACCTCTGCGGGTGTTCCCATCAACACCAGGATCTTCGGTGCTAAAAGCATGCCGATCACTGTCAATGCAATTCCTGCTGCAATTCCAAACGCAACCGTTGTGTGGATTGATTTCTCCAGATTTTCCTTGTCTTTCGCTCCATAATATCTGGCAATTACAACACCTGCACCCATTGCGATGCCATTGATAAATCCAACCATCAGAAAAATCAGATTCCCGGATGAGCTGACTGCCGCCAACGCATTGCTGCCGAGATAATTTCCTACGATCAGTGAATCTGCCGTGTTATACAATTGCTGAAACAAATTTCCAAGAAACAGCGGAATCGCAAATAAAATAATTTTTCTGGAAATGCTTCCCTCTGTCATTCTTGTTTTATCTTCTGTTCTCATCATTACTTCCTCGTATCTTTTTCTGCTCTACGCTCTGACTCTAATAATAGGTACTATCTATAGTATAGTTTTTTTCGTGTAAAATCAACAAGTTTTGAGGATTATAAGAGATTTGGATTGAACAAAATCTTGAGTTACATAACTAATGCTGCTCCATATAATCAATAAATTCCGTTGTCTTAGACCAGTACTTAATCCCCCAATTTTCAAAATTCCATTCATCCATGTAATTGTTACATTCATAGTCAATATACTCTTTTAATATTCTTTCATTTGCTACATCAATGTCTAACATTCTTGGAATTCTGATTCCTGTCTGCAGCAGTCTGTTATAATCATTTTGTTCTGCTTCGATTTTATTGCCAAATGAGTAATATTCACATGGCTCATGGTGTATCTGTTTTAACACATAAAATTTACCTTCCCGTTCTGCCAAATAGGAATAACCACCTTTTCCATGTCCTAATAACTTCACAATTTTATATTCTTTCTTATTTACATTCATAACATCCTGCATTATCGTCCCCCCTGTTTATTCGGCAAAGTATATTCCTTGAATCCGACCACTAACGTAGCGTCAGGCTTTTGCATTGCAATTAACATTGTGTTGTTAAAGCTGTAATTATGAAATTTTGACATGGTATTCAGATAAATCTTGTACTTCTCGCTTTCAAAAAGTTCCTTGATACCCTACTCCAACTTCTCCGTTATTTCCTGTACTTTCTGTTTTTCTGTTTTAGCGTCTGCCATTGTTTTTGTTTCTTAATTGTCTGTTTCTATGCTATTAAATTTCTCCCTTTTCGGAAAAGTGTTTCTGATATTACTTAGCCCAAACTATCCTGTTATTTATACATTTTAAGAAGTTAATGCAATTTGAGCTATTTAA
>OGNR01000514.1_pt1 | contig 21361 bp, 17 predicted proteins | sample 1573501 | NCBI WGS metagenome assembly OGNR01 (sample SAMEA2581918, study PRJEB24529) | metagenome | biome: Human gut stool | place: China | collected 2011 | reverse complement strand
GATGTTGGTACTCTCTATTTTTCTTTTATTCAACTGACAAAAACTTTACTCTATAATCCATATTCCCGCATAATCCTGTCCAGATCCGCCAGCAGTTCCTCCATTGTCTGATACCGTTTCTCCGGAGCCCACTCACACATTTTCCGGATGCTTCGGGTCAGCATCTCCGTGCTGTGCACCGGAGCGGGAAATACATACTCCGGATCATACTGCCGCATGCTGCTGTAATACCCTTCTGTTCCCGGAAAGCGCAGTCGGTTCAACAAGACATACAGTAACATGCCATAGGAATAAATATCCGAAGTCACGGTATATCCCGACTCTTTTGAGGCTATGTCCTCGCATCTTCCCTGTGCAATGATCTCCGGAGCTGTATATCCTCGGGTAAAGCACCGGCTTTCCCAGCTTACGAAATCCGATAATTGATAGCAATTCCGCTCTGCATTCCAGTAAATGTTTTCCGGCTTAATATCTCCGTGCAGGATTCCATTCGCATGTGATACTCTTAGTGCCTGTCCGATCTGTACGGCGAATTGCAGGATTCCTGTCCGGTGCAGCAGTTCTTCCCGGCTGACACACATATCTCCTGCATCGTTCCTGCCGAGAATCCCTTCCCCTCGTTCCATGAGAATGCACCACATACCTTCCCATTCTGCTGCATCCACAATAGGCATCACATACGGACTTTGTCTGCTCAGCTGTTGCCATCCACACACCTCCTCCATGAAGGAAGCATGCGCTCCACTGGCCGCTTTTTCCACTTTCATTGCCAAGCGTCTGGTTCGATCCAGCGGGTCCATCATCTCATATACAATAGCAAATCCTCCGCTGCCCAACTGATGCAGACCATCCTCTTCTCGCACAAATCGATATTGCGGGAATAAACTGCCTGTGATATTGCCTTTTTGCAACAGAACCTCTAATGCCGCATGACTGATATTCATTCCAGTTCTTTTCCTTCCACGATCCGGATATCACCGATCAGATATGTCAGGTCACCCATGTAGATTCCAAAGCCGTCTTTTTCCTCGATCACCATGCCTTTGTAAAGATGATCAACACAGATCCGGTCTGTTCCATCCGTCAAGGTAATACTCTCGCACCCCTGCGTATCCACTACCTTCCATTCTTCTTCGTAAGATCTGTTGGTAAACATGGCCCAGATAGTCTTGCAGTTCATGGCAGCCCCCTCTGCTCCACCAAATAAAAACACATCTCCATCCGACAGCATGACCGGCTTTAATTGCCTGCTCCTGCCAGTAGTAATTTGTTTACCGTTATAAAGGGTACCGTTTTTCCCATTATAATCCACATAAAACCAATAGCCATCCGTATTCTGAAATTTACCATGTCTGCGGCTTACTGTGGATGACAGTAGTTCAATATCCGGATGATTACTGCCTGTCGGGCGTCCCAGTTCCCAGGACAATCGGTCATCCAGCGTATAGATACTTAATTTTCCATTTTCTATTACGATGAGTCTATTCGTCATTCCATCACCTCGATATCTGAAAGCTCGGAAATAAAGGAAGCCAGCTCCGGAATATCCAGTTCTTCCATAACCTCTCTGGCATATCTGCACAAGGCATCCGGATCATAATTCACCGCATCCGAATCCAGCATATTGTTCAGGCTGGCATCCTCCAGAATAAACATGACCACGCTCTCGAACACATTTCTGCCGCACAACGGTTCCATATGCGCCAGCATCAGCATCTGATCGATCTGGTCATGATCCATACTTAAATGTAGTCCCAGTGAAATAATCTTGTTGCGGGTGGGATACCATTTGTTCTGTCGAATCGCCGATACACATTGCCGCAGGGAAGAGGACCATCCCTGCCCCTCTGCCATATCATAGACACTGGAAGAATACACCTGATAATTTGCATTGATACAGGTCTTTACATATGCATAAAACTTATGGTAGGCATAGGAAAACATGGCAATATTTTCTGTGATAAAGACTTCCAGTTCATCTTCATTCTGTACATTTGCCAGTTTGGCATCAAACTTCTCAGTACTGATATTCTCTGCCCCCGTCACATTTTCCCGTACAATCGTCTCCTTGATTCTTCCCAGAATATATTTGTACTTATCGATCTTCTCTTCCGCAAAATAGTGATCCAGTACAAACATACAAACACAATCCTCCAAGCTTTTGGAATACAGAGAGGGGTACTGGCCATACCGCTGCAATAACTGATTCATCTTCTCAATGTTGTAACCTGCCACCATCCCAATCTGTAAAAACATTTCCCGGTTCTTAGGAATAGATCCCTTACACCACTTATCTACAGTCACTCTGCTGACACCGCATCTATCTGCAAACTTTGACTTCGTATAACCACTTTCCCGGATGATCTCACTGATCTTGCGCATCCATTGCTCCTGTTGGGAACGGATCAGTGGAAATACTTTGTCCTTTAACTCTTCAATGTCCTCGCACCGTGATATTTCATCTCTTATGTACATCGATTCCAATATTCTAACCACCTGTTCGTCGTTGTCGATACTAAAATCATACAACAGGTACGAGAAATTATTTTCAGGCAAACTTTACAATTATATCCAGACAGCAAAACGGCTTCCGTACTTTGCAAATGCAGAGTGCGAAAGCCTGCTGTTCCCGGTACATCATGATTCGATTTTTAACGATATCCCATTTTTTCTCGTACTCGACAATCAGATCTTTATTTGCGATCTCTGTCTCCGTCAGATTTGCTTCGTCAAAATCATCTGGTGCGATGGTCCCTTCATACCAGTCACAGGAGTTAAAATATGCCTGTATCGTCTCGTCCTTAAACATTCTTCCATGTCTGGCATAAATTTCATTTTTGGCAATCTGTCACTGTTCAGCAGATAATCCTTCCAGATCCGCTTCTGTCAAAAGCTCCTTGTCGCTATTGGGAAGCACATACCCCTCATCGGCTGCCTGTACTTCTTCTGCCAAAGGTTCCGGAACAGCACTTTCATCTATATTGTCCTGGTGGTTGTAAGCATCAATATTGGAAGTCACAGCCTCTTTATATAGTTCCTCCAAAGTTCCGTATCCATAATAATACCAGCAATATGTACTGAACCAACCGGTGCTGATACCGGAATCTACCGTATATCTGTTATAAGGTGTCGCATAATCGGTTACATCCACAGCCAGTTTGCCATCTTCTCCGATCATCAGATCCCTGAATCTGATATACCAGTATATATCATTTACCTGATTGTAAGATTCCTTTCCGTCGGAATACTCATTTCTGGTCTGTACCTTATATACAAGGTACAGATAATTTCTAGTTCCCCAGGTGTCTGCGTTCTTGGCAGTCAGTAAATAATCTCCCAGGTAAGTGAAGTTCTCCAAATGAGAGGATTCACTCCATTCTTTGGCTACTGACGCATTGTATACATCGGAAGCCTGCTGCTGCATTACAGCCAGATCCTCATCTGTGATCTCACTGAGATTCGTCAGATAACTTTGCAGACCGGTTACGGTGTACTGCTTTTCATTGCTCTCCGGAACTTTACCTAGTCTTTCCGCACAAGACGGAATCATGCTCTCGTCGATGGTTACAGTAATGACATCACCATTACTGAGTCCGGACACTTTATCTGCATCAAAGTCATAATAACTTAATTCCGAACCTGTATAATTCAGATTAGCACTTCCGTTCGGTGCTACACCGGAAAACTCAACCTCCAGATTTGCAAAAGCATCAAAGCTTCCTACTTCTGTCAGATCTTTCACGGTATAGGAACCATCCTTGTATTTCACTTTACACTTCAGATATTTTGTCAGCTCAGGATCCACAGTCCAGGTATATGTAATAGTCTGCCCATTGGAAAGCTTGCTATCTTCATCTAAATCCACTACCATAGCTGCCTGAAGAGCATCCATTGGTGTCACCATGCTTAAAGCGCTACCGAATTCGCTGCGGGCTGCACCAGTAAAAGAAACCTTGGAGCCGTATTTTTGCTCAATGGCATCCCAGTCCACTGTCACTGTCGCATTGCCATAACCGTCATAGCCGCTGGTCTCTACCGTCAGATACTTATTCACATCGATCGTCTTGCCCGCATTAACTACTACAACAATGATAACGATCACTGCAATCACTGCCGCTCCAACACCGATCAGAAGCTTTGTGGGGATTGCTGCTATTTTCCCAACAACATTACCTGCAGGATCTGCCTTTGGTGCATCCGTTGCGGTACCTGTCTTGTCATCATTCCCTGCAGCTGCTGTAGCTGTTGTAGCTGCATGCGTTACTTTCTTCGCAATTCCCTCTATTGCCTCTTTCGCTCCGCCATTGGCAAAAAATACAACGATATCTGTATCCATCTGCATTTTTCCCAAAAGGATCAGTACGTTAACAATAATAATCAGAAGCATTGCGATCACATTAAGAACAAACCACGGCATGGTCTTGAAGGTGCAATAATTCTCTTCCGCAATCTTTTTCACAGCTCCCCGGAAAATAAACCAGATCACCAGATCTACTGCGGTACATCCCAATATGATCGTGGAATTCAGCTTTTCCGTAAACTTTTTCACAAACAGTAATACCATAACCGCAATCGGCAATAACAGACATAACAGCATAAGCGGCTGAGGCTTAACCATGGTCTCGCCATAGGCCTTCACGCCTTCTACCGCGGTCATCACATTGACATTTACATCCTGACCGGAACAGGATACCAAAAACGCCGGACAAAACACAAAAATCATACATAACACCGTTAATATTCTCAAAATATTCTTGACGGTAAATCTCGTTTTTTTCTCCGATGCTTCAGGTGCTGTATTTGTTACTTTGTTTTCTTCCATTTTCCCTACCTCTCATTTGTTTATTTATTACAACTGTAGTTATCATACCGTATTTTTCTTTTTACCTTTCCACCCAAAGTTTACATTTTATTTCTCATAAATTTCCATGCTGTCCGCGTGTTTTCTTATAGATTCCAAGACTTCTTCCTCTCCCCAGTAGTCACTATAAAAATGATTTTTTTGAAATTCGGGTTCCTCACATACCGTTAAATCATTGTTTATAAATTTAATGCTTCCATCGGCATTCACAACCAAATTTTGTTGCAGATCCATACAGTTTCTTTCCACTTCATTATAATTGTCCACTCCCTGAAATAATACAGCGAATATGTTTCCATCGGAGTACCCTTCCAGAATTGCCGCCAGATACTCCCTGTTCTCGTAATGTCTGGTACCAAAAAAATTAACCGTTTCATTTGCAAAAGCATCTGTTGCCATTTGAATCAGATTGTTTATGTCTTCTTCCTTCAGCTGTGAGAAGCTTGTCACCAGAGTAGGCAATCCTTCCACGGTATAAGTTTTTTCCATCACTGAGGGAATCATTCCGATCTGCTGGATCAGGTAATTTGTGTTACTGACATTGTAAGTTACCGTTAATGTATCTCCGTTATGAAGTTCTCTGCTTTTATTATCGATTTCAAATGTGTATTCATTGCCATAAGGGATATCTTCTGCCACTTCCACTACCGCATGACCTCTTCCATCCCATCCTTCATAGGAGAGTGTTACACTGTCAAAGGGATCAAAGGTAGGAATTTCCGGAAGGTCCTGTACTTTCACAGTAATATCCTTATATTTCAATGTATAGCCGGTCAGTTCTTTAAACGGCTCTGCTTCACAATTCCATGCTACCGTCGCATTCTCTCCGTTTTTCAGTGTTCCATTATTCTCCACATAATAGTTTACAACCATATCTCTTGCCAGATCGATCGCCGAATCATAGATCAATCCCACATCACCGTTTACCCTGGCTTTCGGAAAGTCTTCCTTCATCTGTTCATAGTCAATCTCGACGTTGACGGAACCCAGTCCCTCATATCCTTCTACAGTCACAGTGGTGTACTTATTCAGGTCTATATTTTTCCCACAACCTGTCAGTAAAAATGCTGCTCCCACAGTGATCATTGCAATTGATAGTTTCTTCTTCAGACTACTCATTAGTATCTCCTCCTGTCATATACGACTTTTTATTGTTAAGGTTATGATACCGAAACTGTTTCAAATCGTTTTCACTCAAAGTTTACATTTTCTTCTTGAATTTCATTTGACTCTCTTTCTAACAGTGACCGTGCTTTCGCACGGTCACGCATAAAAATGCTTTAATTTTCACTATCTTAAAGTGGATAGTTTGTTAATCTGTTTGTTCCAGTAGTTCCTGTTAAACATTTTATCCATCTTTAAAATATTATTGATTTCCGTATCCTCAATATATCCATACGTGTTCAACAAATTCTCTGACTCAAGCGTCACATAAGCGCTTAAATTTTTCGCATTAAAAATACCGGAATCGGACATTGCGGAAGAGATGAACTCCATTACTTTTTTCTGGTCAATATTTCCTTTTATCGGTCCGCCCTCTTTCATCTGCTTTTTCAGCTGCTTCAGGTCCTGAACCTGATAAGTAAGGTTCGGGCATGTGTTATAAAACATTTGAGCAACGCTTTCTCTGCCTTTTTTACTCTTCAAAACCTCAAAAAAGCCCAGTTTTCCTGTATATATTACCGGGAATACCGGCACATACGGATCATTGGTAAAGACAACACACAGAATGGCTTCTCCCTCACACTGTACGCCATAAGTGGTTTTAAATCCTACGGCGAATACATCCTGGGCATCCACGACCACCTGATCGAAACCGCTCAGGCAGTAAAACTGTCCGCTATAAGCTGCACCGATAGTAGTGTTGATGGTAGATCTTGACATACGCATCAATACATCGAACGCCTGCTCATCACTCAATTTTTTATAATTGTCCGATGCAGACATTAATTCAGCTTTGGAAATGCCCTGAGTCATTCTGTACTTTTCCATGATCTGCTGTCTATGAACCACGATCTGTTCCAATTGTTCTGTCGTGTAGTCAGGCAGATTCATCTTACGGGCATAATCAACATATCCCTGAACAGCCATTTCTGCCTTTCTCTGCTTTGCCTGACACTCCGGACAGATATTTGCACCAAGAGAAATTCTTACTTCATACTCCTTACCACATCTTTCACAGACCACAGTTTTTTTTTGAAAAAAATCCCATCTCATTGTCCTCTTTTCTTTTTCAATTTGCGATTATTCTTTTTCTGAGATCACCTTGCTGCTGGCCCAACCGGTCTGTTCCCGCGCATCATCCAAGTAAATTTCATACCAGATTCTTCCACTGCTTTTTTCTTCCTGATTACCGGTAGCTATGTATTCCTGTCCCTCTACTCCGGTTGTGACGACTCCATAATCGGTTCCGGGACCGGAACGGATATTCGCAGAGCTCACAGTAACTACCATTACTTTGTCAGCTTCCGCAGCTGTCGTATCCTCTTCCATCAGATAATCACTCTGTTCTTCCTGTACCACAGGTTCTGTTTTCTGAAAATACCCTGTTTTCTCACTGAAGGCTTTAAATCCCATGGGAACTGCTTTCACTAATATACACACAATTGCTACACACAAAACATTAATAAGGATCTTAAACACAGATGACTTGATAAAGTATTGTTTCTTTTCACGGAATTGTGTATCTACCTTCTGCTTCAGCTTCTGGAAAATGTTCTGGAAGGTTCTTTCGACACCGATCCAGTCATACTGTTTGTTCAAATTGTCCGCAGCCTCTGACACAAATAATGCAACAAGCAGTGGCGGAAGTGCGTAGATGATCAAAAATATCACAAATATAAGCAGCGAATACAAAATTAGGCTTACAATATTGTCTGTCGTAATTCCAATGGATTCCTGCAAATACGATAGCCATTCTTCTTTCATCAAGAGCTTGCGGAACACCAGCAGATTGTCCATTCCCAGTGTCTTAGGCAATAAAATGTTCATCGCTAAAAATAAAACTCCAAACACCGGAATTGCCAGTTTCCCCAGCTGGGTAAAAATAGCCCGGAAAACCTCAAATACAAAATATAACAGGAAAATAGGCCAATAGGTTAACCCGTAAATAAGAGTGGGCAGAAATGCTAATTTCCTCTGCTTCTTTCTTCCAAGCTTTTTATCCAGCTCATCCAACACTTTATTGGCTTTTGCCTGCTTCTGTGCTTTTTTGATAATCTGAAGAATTGCCGTGCTGTTGGTGATTCCGAAATTATCACGTACCGGGTTATAATAAGAAATAATGAAATCCGCTTCGTCACGGAAGACATATTCTTTATTGGCAACATCCATCAACCCTTTTAGCGTAGGCTTTTTCATCTCCACAAAGGAATACATATAGGGTGTCAGACTCGGATATTTTACCAGCAACTTGAATTCCTCAAAGTTGTCCACAACGTCCTGGCATTCGCACAATTCCCCAAGCTTATTGAAAAGATCCACCATGCAGATAAAATCAGAACCCTTTTCCTGTCTCACATTAAAGACTTCCGTTTTCATGGAATTTACAAAGGTCTGTAACCGTGTCAGAGTATCTGTCTCATCCAGCCTTAGATATTCATATAAGCTTTCCTCTATTTGCGGATATTTTTTTATTACATCTGAGGTCTGCTTCGCCGTTGCATAATACTCAAACATTTTTCTGATCTTAAAAATAGTTTCTTTTTGGAACAGATTTACAATGAACGGCTTTTCTTTTTTATTTTTCTCGCCTGATGTGTTTTCCTCTCCGCTTTCTTCTCCAGACTCTTCTTCGGCTCCCTTGCTTCCGATTCCGGGAATCTTAAATTCTTTTTGCAGCATCTCGACAATTGCTTTTTTATTCTTTTTTTCTGCCGGATAATAAGCAAAGAAAAACTCCACATCTTCTTTTTTTAATTTTTTAGATGTTTCAATTAGCTTAAAATACTCTTTTGCAAATTCTGTGTTCCCTGTAGCATTGCTCCCGTTTTTTTTGCCATTATAGAAAGCAAATACCTCTTTTCGCAAACGGTCATCTTTTAAAACCGCTTCGTACTTGTCTGCCTTTGCCAGTCGTTCTCCGTCTCTTTTGGCATTTTTTTCATTAGCTCCGTTGACACTCTGCGTCCATCGCTTTCTTGTAGCATCAATGGCATTCTGTAACTCCTGGGGACTCGGATCCGCTTTCTCTAATTTATATAGCTTAAAAATATTTTCCTGAGCAATATCAATTCCATATTTTTTCAGGACTGTTGTCTGTATGTCCGCCATGATGTTATCCCTTCTCTGTCTGCATCATAATCTTCTTCAGGAAATAGTTATATTTACTCTCACAACCGGCGGCCAGAGCGGTCATCAATGCAGTTAAGAAAGTAAACACAAAATCGATTAACTTTTCCAACAGGCTCTGCACAATCTGCCACAGCCATCCGACCAAAAACCATAGAATTCCTATTTCCACTGCGAGCACAAACATCATTGACAATGCGCTAAATAAGCCATTTCTAATGATTTGATCAATAATGCTGCTAATTGTCCCAATGATCAAAAAGCCTATTATAAACAACAAAATGATCGAAACAATCCGTATCAGAGAAGAATACAGTGCATCCGTCAGGGCTGCCAGCATATTAAAGCCTGCCTGGAGGATAAAAAATGTCAACGCCATTAATGCAGACCAGAATATAATTATTGTCGTCATCTTCTCTCCTTACTCCACATTTGCAGTAGACATTCTTCGTGTTGCGTTTGCCAGTTCTGTCTCGCTCATCTGATTGGAAAGCTGGAAGGTAGTATCCAGTTTGGAGTGATACATCTGCTCTTCCGCAATAATATGCAATATTCCGGAATTATCCAGTGCTGTAGTCATAATGACCGGCGTCTGTCCATCTACCTTCTTCTGGAATCGCATTTCAATCGTAGTCAGTGGCTGTCTGTCTTCAATTTCCATGGATCCCTCTGTTGAACGGCTCTCATAAATATTAATGTCTATTCCCTTCTGCCTGTCTGAACTGGTATAAAAAGTTTCTGTCCGGGTGGCGGGTAATTTGTCATTAATCATCAGCATGTTAAAAATAAATGGTCTGTGAGTATCACTATCCATAATTCTCAATCCATAGGTTCTGGACAATACATTGGTAATATTTATCTTCAAATCCCCTGCAACGTTTCCACCCATACGGGCATAGAGCTGATCCAGTTCTCCGGTCACCAGATTGTCTTCTTTGATCTCTTCTACGGTTTTGCCGGATTTTGCTGCCTCACTTGCAACGAAGTCATTAAATGCCTTTTCGTTTCCCGCATAGATTGCAGCTCCCTTGGCCACTGCTTCATCCGGATCTGCCAGCACAGGAGTCACATGATAATCTTCCTCAATCATCGCTGCTACCTGGGGCATTTTCGAAGAGCCGCCTACGAGAAGTACCTTATCGATCTTCGAAATAGGATATCCCTGTTTTGCAGCAGTTGCCAGCACATCATCCAACAGGTTCTTAGTTCTGTTCAGCAGATCCTGTGTGATCTCCTCATACTTTTCACGGGTCAGTTCCTCACGGAATCTTCCTGCGGGTCCGTTTACAGACATCGTTACCTTTTCCCTGGAGGTCAATGCCTTTTTCCATGTCTCCACATCCACATAGAGAGAGGCTACCGCATCCGGATCTTCGGTCAGATCTTCCCCGTTTTCCTCCTCATATCGCTCCGCGACATAGTCCATAAGCGCTTCATCCCAGTCTTTACCACCCAGCTGATCATCTCCGCCGGTGCAGACCACTGAAATATTGTTTCCATCAATATTCATTACTGTGATATCAAAGGTTCCTCCGCCAAGGTCATATACCAGTACGGTCTCATTTTTATCCTTTCCGGACACTCCGTAGCTGATAGCCGCTGCCGTAGGCTCGTTAATAATGTTTAAAACATTTAATCCTGCCAGTTCTCCGGCAGTCTTTGTCGCCTGTCTCTCATTCATTCCAAAATAGGCAGGACACGTGATCACCACATCCCGAATTTCTTCGCCGTCCCGGAGAACTCCTGTCTGGCGTAATTCTTCATTAGCATCGCTTACGATTTTTTTCAAAATCATGGAGGAAATCTCCGGTGCATGATACTGGATTCCGTTCAACGTTACCGTATCGTTCTCCTTACCCATTTTTCTCTTAATAAATTGAACTGTTTTATCCGGCTCCACTTCAATGGATCTCTTGGCTTCCGTTCCGACAATGATATTACTTTCAGACTCTATCATTACAACAGAAGGTGTGGTATGATCCCCATCACTGTTTTTCAGTACCACAGGTTTCCCATACTCATCAATATAAGAAATACAAGAATAAGTTGTTCCTAAATCAATACCATACACGTAACTCATAAGCTATCTCCTCCGTTTTCTGTATACTGATACACGATCACTTTTTCGGGTATCAATACTTTCCCATTCTTCTTATAGCCTTCTCCCAGGCTTTCCTTCACGAGCTTATCCTTCTGTGGATCAGTCGTTTTTTCAAGCTTTGCCTGATGGATCGCAGCATCAAACACATTTCCCGGTTCTGTGGAATAGGCATCCACATTTTGCTGCTCCAGCAAATCTGTCAGATCCTCAAAAGCATACCGATACTCCTTTTTCAGCTGTGAAGCATCCAATGTCTCCCAGTCGCCTGCTGTCATACAACGCTGCATGCTTTTCCGCACCCGGATCACCGCCTTCATCAGCTGATCCGTAAACTTGTCCGCATAGTCCTGCTTGTAAAACTCTAGTTCTTTGTGAAGTTTGTCGATCATCTGATCCTTCACTTCAATCTGATTTTTGATCAGATGCTCTACCATCTGGCATTGTTCCTGCGTATTTAACAGGATCTCTTCCAGTTGATTATTCTGATCATTTTCGAAAGATTCAAAAGCTTCCATCTCCCACCTCCATTTTTTGCCATGTATCTATCATACCGCATATTTTTTTCTGTCTTTTCACCTAAAGTTTACATTTTTCGTGATTATTTTTCTCCACGATCTCCAGGAACTCTTCCCCGCTAAATTCCCTGCCGTTCAGCAGTTCCGCGGCAATGCTCTCCATACAGGACTGGTATCTGTGTATGATCTCCATGGCAGCCCGGTCACCCTCACGGAGCAGATCCTCCTGCTTCGTAACGCCGATCTCACACATGCCATATAGATTCAGCATGTCATCTGCGATCTTTTTTGCCCGGTCATAATCCGAAATACATCCTTCATCACAGCCGCCGCAGAACACTCTCTCCGCGCAGCGTCCTGCCAGCAGGATCGTGATCTCGTTTTTCAATTCCTCCTCTGTCCGATTCCGGGCATTCTCTTTCAGTGACACACGGCCCAGGCTGAAGGCTCTGCTTCTGATGCTGATCTTCTCGATCTCCATGGCAGAATGCAGCTCATAAATGGCAATGGCATGTCCCAGTTCATGATAGGCCGTCCGGCGTCTGCTCTCTTCACTGATCTTCTTAGGATCCTGCAGGCGGAGTCCTGTGGTATTGGTCTCGATCAATTCTCCGATCTCCGGAATATCACATGCCTCAATGCGATTGTAATCTCCCTTGGTATACTCTCGCTCCGAGCGGTTGGCTATAATACGTGAGATCAACTGCTCGACAAATCTTCCGTTTCCGAATTTCGGCATCTCACAGAAATATTCCATAATGTCTCTGAGCTTCGGATATACTTCCTCCGTCACGACAAAACCGGATTCCTCCATCTGCTTTTTGAAGATTTTGATCAGCTCCTCGGTATCATAATCTTCAAACCGGAAAGTGTAACCGATCCTGGATGGGATTCCCGGATTCATTTCCAGGAAATTCCTCATCTCCGCAGGATAGCCGGCGAAGATGAAAACCGTGTCTTCTTTATGATCCACCATTGCCGTGAGAATTGTCTCCACCGCTTCTCTTCCGGCATCACCGGCCTCCGCCAGAGCATAAGCCTCGTCGATAAACAGCACTCCGCCGATAGCTTTGCCGATCAGTTCATCCACCTGTTTGGCCGTCTCGCCGCCATAAGGAACGATGATGTCCTTGCGCTCGGCGATCACAAGCCGGTTTGTCTTCAATACTCCCAGCGAATACAGATCATTGGCGATCATCTTCGCCACTGTAGTCTTGCCGGTTCCGGGATTTCCCACAAACAACATATGCAGGAATGGTTCCGGCATTTTTTTCATTCCCATCTCCCTAATGGCATGGAAATACTTCACCTGGGTACGGAATTTCTCCAATTGCTTTTTCACTGTGTCCAGACCGATCATATTCTCAATCGTCGGTTCATTCCTGGCGGGCATTACGTCCAGAAAATGCTTCTCATAAAAGATCTTCGGCAGTTCTGCCTTTTCTTTTCCGTATTTTTTCACCAGCTCATAGTATTCCTTGGACCAGCTTCCCTGTACCTCCTGCAGCAGATTATCCACATCCCGTCCATTTCCGAAAAATTCCTGTAATTTCCGGGCCTCCAGGCACTCCTCCAATACCTCTTCCGCAGATTCATCCAGTGTGAATCCGCTCTGTCTGCATTGCTGCTCGAAGATCTGTTTCAGTTCTTCCACGCTGAAATCTTCAAATTTGATCTTATAGGCAATGCGGCTACTGAGTCCGCTGTTTTTCTTCAGCAGCTCCTCCATTTTGTCCTCATAGCCTGCCAGGATCACCACCAGACGATCCTGATTATTTAACATCTCCTGGATCAGGATATTCAGGGCCTCTGCACAGCTCTCCGTACCGTTGGCCAGCCCATATGCCTCATCGATGAACAGCACTCCGTCCAATGCCTGCTGTATCTTGCTTTTTACCTTCGCGCCGGTACCGTTTTTATAGACAGAGATCAGATCTCCCACCGTCGCCTCCACACATTTTCTGGTCTTCAATACACCACACTGCCACAGCAGCTCCGCCGTCAGTCTTGCCACTGTCGTTTTTCCGGTTCCGGGATTTCCGTAAAACATCATGTGGTAAGATCCTTTTTTCGCATTTTCAGGGTCTGCCAGCTGTTTTTTATAAATCCGGTCAAAGGTCTCCTTGACACTTTGCAAGCCTGTCAGTGCATTCAGCTTTGCCAGGACGTCCTCTGCCGTCCGGATTTCCTTCCGGTATCTGGGAATACATTTAGCGGTAAGCACATCCGGCTTCTCTTCTGTGCAGTATTTGCTGAAATATAACGCATACACACGGTTTACGGCATCTTCGGCAAATGCCGCTCCCTTCAGTTCCGCTCTCTGGTAGATCGTATGTACATATTGGGTGAATTTTTCCTCAAAATCCGGTGCCAGGGTAAAGGAAGAGCTCCGAAACCGCTGTAATGCCATCTCCAGCGCCTGTTCCATGGTAATTTCCGGGATGCACAGTTTATGACTGAAAATACGATAGTTCAGTTCGTTATTTTTCAGAAAGGTGTCCCTGTAGACGTACTCGCTCATGCTGACGATCAGCGTTATATCCGGATGCTTTTTGCTGAAGTCTGCGATATACTTCCAGAAATTCCGGTATTTCATTGCTTTTTTGAGAGATTCTTCCCTTGCAGCCCCGGTTCCCGCATCTTCATTGACAAACGGCTGCGGCTGGCAGTTGTAGATATGGACGATATCGTAATATTCCCATCTGTCTCCAAAGCTTTCTTCCTCATGGCTTTTTCCCCAGCTGTCAAAGCTCTCGATCGCCACATTTTCTTCCGTCATACGGCTTTTCGGGCCTGCTTCCCGAAAAAGCTCTTCCAGCACCTTTACAAATTTTATGATCTGCCCCTCATCTCCATACAGCAGCAGATTATAATAGGTTTCCATGATTTCCGGATGTCTTGTATATGCATCATCCCTATTACGCTGATATCTGAAAGTGATATAATCGGCAATTGTGGGATAAAACTTCTCTGAAATATGAAACTCCCTTGCTTCTTCCAGTGCAACTCCCACAAACTGTGCCACATCCCTGGCCAGGAGTGGTAATTCCATTGACATCTCCATTTCATTTTCGTCGACGGATACCTTCCGGATCCTCACAAATACAGGAGTCCCCTTGATCGTATCATAGATACGCACTTCTGTCTCAATCATGGCCGTCAGAGTATCCAGACGACTTTGCTCAACCCCAAACTCTATCAGTTCAAAAACAGCAGTGAGTTCAAAGCTCATTTTTATTCTATGATCGTAAGTCTCTTCCTGTTTAATCAGCCTGATTCTCTTGCGTTCCACATTCAGGATTTCCGCATCCCTATATTCCGCTCCGAGTACGATATCTGACTGTATCAAGCTCACATTATCCCATATATGATCTTTGATCCTTGTGATCACACTTTTTCCCATAATACTTAATGCCTCCCTCTGTCTGTTCGCGGTATCCCTCGCATCAAGGGTAGTATATCGCAGTCTACTTACCGCTGTTTCAGCTGAAGTTTACGTCTGACAGACAAAAATACCCTCTCAGCCGAATGCTTCCGGTTAAGAGGGTATTTCCTATCTATTCTCTATTCCATTCTCTATTCTTCTGTTGCTCCTGCTGCAGCCGGTGTGCAATAGCTGAGATACGTTTCTGCCGCCTGGTGATCCATTTTGGTCTGACGGTAATTTGCCGCTACTCCCAGCAGGGGAACAAACAGGAGTACACACGGTATAAACAATAAAACGATCAAAAACGAAGCAATTCCGGTGACAATATCCATCGGGAACGGAACCAGAACCCAGCCGATCCAGCTGATGCCCTTAGCCATCTTCCATACGAATCCGACGGTTGCCTTAATGCCTCCGCCTATAATATATGCAGCAATCGTTCCGACAAACATGACCATTGAGATAATATTCCCCAAAAATCCCGGCATTTTGCTAAAGGCATTCGGTGCAAAAAAAGCCAGCACCCATAACACCTGCACAACCAGCGCAACGATCAATGCAATCTTACACCTTTCCAGTTTGGACTGACTGTTCGCCAGAACATCCTGAGCGTACTGCGCATCATTGAACTGCATTTCCGTAAAAACCTTTTCTTTTTCTTTCTTAGCCATTCGTTTTCCCTCCGAAATGTAAAATGTTTTCAGCGATCTGTATCGCTTATGAACATAGCATACAGTATTTCGTATAAACATTTTTCACCCAAAGTTTACACTCCCCGGCTTACCAGATATTTTTCCCGCAGGAACCACACTGTCAGAAATACCAGTCCGCAGATTCCGGCAGCACCCGTCGGAATTCCCAGTAAGCTCCACCCGGCGATCCCCGACAATGTCAGTTCCAGATACAGCAGAGCCGCCACTATCCACACGACAAACATTCCGGTCCTGCTCCAGGTCTTATCCGCTGCCGGCAGCGTCAGATACGCATATTGGATCAGGAGCAGCACTGCGATCGGCAACAGCAAAAGCATCAGCCACCCCACCCGGTCTCCTGTGGGCAGCACTCCCGCATCCAGCCTCTGCAGATAGTCTGTGAGGATCAATGACAGGGCAGCTCCTGAGACCAGTCCGGGAAGCAGCCCGGGATCAAAGGCAAACCAGAGATACAACAGTAGACTTCCCCAGTGGAACCCCGTCTTCACAAACACTGCGATCATCCCGCCCAGGATCCCTATGGTAAACCAGCTGTCCGCACCTTTCGGACATACCCTGCCCGCACCGAGAAGCGCTCTCACGCAGACTAACGCATAGAGAAAACAGGTGATCCCCGTCGCTGCCGGTGTCCGGATCTGAGGGAATGCGATCTTCCCCGCCATCAGTCCGGCATACATCGCCACCGTCCCCAGCAACAGATAGATACGGCTGTGTTCCCTCCGGTAGCTGATCTTTGCCGGATACCAGATCCTGTCCAGTGCCGTGAAGACCTCCTCCATGGACTGGTAGCGGTCACCGGGATCATAGGCGCACATTTTCTTCAGGATCTCATATAGCTCGTCCCAACCGCCGTCCGGTCTCGGAAGTACATATCCGTCACAATACTGTCTGGAAAAATTGGAATAATAGCCTTCGGAATCTGGAAACCGCAGATGGTTCCACAGCAGGTATAACATCATTCCATAGGAATAGATATCTGCCGTATTGTCGTACAGATCGCGTTCCCGGACGACCTCCGGTGCACCGTAGCCCTTCGTCATGGCAATGGAGCTGGCCATTCCATCCTCTGTCACTCTCGCGATTCCAAAATCTCCCAGCTTGTACTGTTTTTTCTCCGGTGAATAGAAGATATTTTCCAGCTTCACATCCCGGTGCAGCATGTGTGCCGCATGGGTATCCTTCAGCGCCTGACCGATCTCATAAGCACATTTTAAGATCTCCTTCTGCTCGTAGTGCCGCAGCGCCTCCGGATATAGGGTTCCCGCGGCATAGACCGGCACCGCCCATTCCAGCACGAGGAATTGCAGCAGCAGTCTGTCCGTTTTCCGGGGAGCCGGTTCCGGCACAGTTGCACTCTGTCCGCCGGTCATTTCCACATGAAGAACCCGGTTATCCTCGTCCAGCTGTATCCACAGCTGGCTATAGTCATACAATCTTATAATGTTATCCCGGAACAGGCTCAGCTGTTTATAAGCCTCCGCTCCCTGTGCGAACTGCTCTCTGTCCAGATGACTGTCTGTAAAACCGATGACCTTGATGGCACAGGCCTTGCTGCGAAGTCCGGAGTGTATCTCCCCCCGGTATACATATGCCGTACTTCCTTTTCCTAACAGCTCCAATTCCTGTCCCCGGCGGCTCAGCCGGTATTTTGCGGACGGATACTCTCGCTCATCCAGCTGTATCAATATCTTCTCGATCTCTTCCTTCGTCCATATATACATCGTCGAACAACTCCCTGTTCCAATAGAAATGAAATATCATACACCCGGTCAGCAGAATTCCGGTCAGCAATGGGTGTAACCTATCCAGATAATCCGGAATCTGTATCCCTGCAAAATGCTTCAATAGTCCAATCAGGATTCCGCCTGCCACAGCCACCGGCCCAAGCCACAGCATAACTGCGCACCACAGATCTCCTCTAGGGCGGTCCGGTTCCTCGATCCAATTCTTCCGGAAGATATAATTTACTGCCACAGACACCGCAGCCACCGCCGGAATCCATGCCAGCTGCAAGTCATATAAAAATAACAGCCAGCCGCACCTGCCGGATACGGCCCCTAGAAGCCATAGTCCCGCTGCCAATGCCGCCGCCCCGGTGAACTCCGCTATCCCGCTGAGCATAAAGAGTGGCAGTACTATATGTATCGTTGTAAATCCACCGGTCACTCCGGAATAAATACAGGCCGCAGCTGCCAGAATCCCAAACAGGAGATCCATTTCTCTCATTTTCTGCAGAACCGCTTCGATCCCCACTGCGACCGGCAGGATCCAGAGCCGCCAGTCCATAGCTTTTCCGCCGCTGCCCTCGAGTGCGGTCATTACTGCCAACAGAAGGAGGGTAAGCTTTCCCATGCACCACAGACTTTGTTCCCGGCGGTAGGACCGGTTGTCTCTCTCGATCTGCAGGATCTCCTTACGGCTCCGGCGATGCCCGGTCTCTCCGGTATCCGGCTGCGATTCTCCGTCTTTTACATGCTCTCCATCACTGCTGTAATAGGTGGCTGTGGCCAGCTCCAGCAGCTCCTCTTCCGGCGCAGCTTCTCCCGCAGCTGTCTCTGACATATCTTTTACCCGCTGAAATGCCGCCAGTACTTCCGCCATGCTCTGGTAGCGTTCCGCGCTGCGGTAGCTACACATTTTCCGCAGAACCGCTGCCATAGGTTCTGATGCGTTGCGGGGTGCCGGCAGAATGTAATCCGGCTGATACTGCACTTCACTGGAATAGTATCCCGAGGAACCGGGAAAACACAGATCATTCAGAAGCAGATATAAAGTGATGCCAAAGGAATAAATATCTGCCGTCGCACCGTAATTGTCATACAGCCGCCTGCTGATCTCCGGTGCGCCGTAACCATCCGTATAAGCCACGGTCTCTGCCTTGCCATCCTCCACATATTTTGCCAGTCCGAAATCTCCCAGCTTGTACTGTCCTGTCTCTTCATCGCGAAAAATGTTTTCCAGTTTCACATCCCGGTGCAAAATATTGCCTGCATGGGCCAGATAAATGGCCTGCCCGATCTGCATGGCAAAAGTCAGCACTTCCGACTCCTCCGCAAGTCCGGGAACCGTCAACGACACTTTTCCGAATTTATCCTTATCCAGCACCGGTGACAGCTTCTCCATGAGGATTCCCTGCACCGGCCGGCCGCCATTCTCCGCATCCGTAGTCTCCGCAGTGTCCAGGATTCTGACGATATAGGGGCATTGTTCCCCCAGCAGCCTCTGCAGGCGCACGGTCTCCCGGAACAGCTCCGGCCGGACGATTTTCTGATCACTACCGATGACCTTCAACGCATAATGGCGCCCCGCAGTCTCCCTGCGGCGCACCTCATATACGGTGGAAAAGCCTCCCCTGCCCAGCAGGACCGGCTTCCCTTCTTCATTTTTACAGATCTCATATTGCGGAAAAAACTGTTCCTCCGGCTTCATACCATTTTAACTCCTGTTTTTACAGCTTCATTCCCTTTGCAGCCGCATGTCTCCGATCAGGTAAGTCATATCTCCCATGTAGATTCCCATACCGGATTCCCCTTCTACAACAGTTCCCTTCTCCGGACGCTCCAACCGTATCTGCTTCTCTCCATCCATGAATACCAGCAGGTCTTCGTCCATGGTATCCTCCACCTGTATCGTATCACTGTAATTATCCGTGGAAAAACGCGCCCAGATCGTCCGGGGACTGAATATTGCTTCCCGGCCGCCGCCGAAGAAAAAAATATCTCCGGAGGACAACAGGATCGGTTTTACCCGCCCACTCCTGCCGGTCTCAATGTGTTTACCGTTGTATACCGTTCCGTTTTTTCCATAACCGTCTACATAAAACCAACAGCCGTCCCGATTGACGAATTTTCCATGTTTTCTGCTGACAGTGGCGGAATACATCCGGATATCCGGATGATTTTCCTTCGATGGTCTGCCGATCTCCCATAAAAGCTTATTATCTAACGGATAGTTCTGAAGCTTCCCGTTCTCAATTACGATCAAATGATTTTTCATTCCTCTTCCTCTCCTATTTCCGCCAATTCCGAAATAAAAGCATCGACCTCCGGCAATTCCATACGGCTCAGGACATCTCTGGCATATACACAGATTTCATCCGGATCCGTAATATCATTCATCGCCGCGTCATCCAGAATGAACATCAGCACACTTTCGAAAATATTTCTGCTGCAGAGCGGCTCCATGTGTGCCAGCTCCAACATCTCATCCACATCCTCATGCTCCATTCCCAGATGCAGTCCCAGAGACAGGATCTTATTGCGGGTAGGATACCACTTTTTCTGGCGGATGGCGGAGATACATTGCCGCAGGGAAGAGGTCCAGCCCTGCCCCAGTGCCAGCTCATAGACATTGGCAGCCTTGTACAGCTCCTTGTTCTCTTCCACATACTGTAATACATACATGTAGAACTTGTGATAAGCTCCGGAAAATACAGCAATATGATCTGTCACGAACCGTTCCAGTTCTTCCTCATCCCGCACATCCGACAGCTTCTCGTCGAACTTCTCTGTATCGATTTCCTCCGCTTCTGCCGCATCATTGCGTACAATAGCATTTTTGATCCGGTCCAGGATCTGATGATAAGCAGCGATCTTCTCCCGGCTGTCCAGACTCTGTGCATGGTTCAGGACGAAAATGCAGGCACAATCCTCCAGGCTCTTGGAATACAGTGCCGGATACCGTCCATAACGCTGCAGCAGCTGGTTCGTCTGTGCGGTATCATAACCGGCAGCCATACCGATGATCAGGAAAGTCTCCCGGCGTTTGGGAATGGAGCCATTGCACCATTTGTTGACCGTCACCCGGCTCACACCACAGATCTCTCCGAATTCCGTCTTGCCATATCCCGTGTCCTCGAGAATTTTGTTGATCCTGGCCACCCACTGTCTCTGCTGTGTCTGCAGTTCAGGAAAAATATTCTCCTTCAACTCTTCCAGGCTTTCACACCGTGCGATCTGATCTCTTATCTGTTCCGTTAATAAAATATTCTCGTTCTGCATTGTTTTGTCTCCGGCCTTATGTTGTTATCTCCGTCATTCTTCTTTGTTATTCAGTATAAATAGCCCGTAATAACTTGTCAATTTTCGAGAGTACACCTCTTTCGTATTCTTCGCCCCCTCCCCAGTCCACTTCGGTATTGGCATCTCTCATGTACCAAGTGTAGCGTATTGGGGGTTCCCCTGTTTCAGTCAAACTTTACATAACCGTGTTGGTACCCATCTCGTCGTATACGCAAAATGCCACAGATCTCGATCCATGGCATTTTGTGTGTTTCCTATTCTGTTTCATCATCCGTATCGAGACCTTCCATCAAAATACGGTTCCATTCCACATTATTACTTTCCAGTTCTTTCTTCTGCATAATGCGGTTGCGGTCACTTAGGATCGCCAGCATTTCGTCCGCGATCTCCTCCGGCGGCAGATCAGAATAATGACACAGATAACCGATCATAC
>OGNR01000511.1_pt1 | contig 21522 bp, 17 predicted proteins | sample 1573501 | NCBI WGS metagenome assembly OGNR01 (sample SAMEA2581918, study PRJEB24529) | metagenome | biome: Human gut stool | place: China | collected 2011 | reverse complement strand
TAGCTGGGAGCTGCCTCCACAGCAGCCGGACGGGCAGGGGCTGCGTTCTGGTAGGCGGGAGCAGAATTCTGATAATTTGCTCCACCGCCCTGATTGCTGCTCTTGGGGCCTGCAAAGCTGATGTTGTTGGCTACGACTTCCACAGCCGTGCGATTGTTGCCGTTCTTATCCTGATACTGGCGGGTTTGAAGAGAGCCTTCGATGGCGATCAGACTGCCTTTCTGGAAATACTTAGAAACAAACTCGGCCTGAGAACGCCAGGCAACGATATCAATGAAGTCAGCCTGACGCTGCTCACCCTGACGCACAAAATTGCGGTCGCAGGCAATGCGGAAGCTGCACACATTGGTGCCCTGGGGCGTGGTGCGGAGTTCAGGATCCGCCACAAGACGGCCCATGATAGCAACAACATTCAACATTTTACGGTCTCCCTTTCTGTCACGAAAAGATTACTCCTCGTGGGCAACGATCAGGCTGCGCATAACACCTTCAGTGATCTTGTACACACGGTCCAGCTCAGCGGGGAAGCTGGGCTCGCTGGTGAAGTTGATCACAGTGTAAACGCCTTCCTCCTCGTCGTTGATGGGGTAGGCCAGACGGCGCTTGCCCCACTCGTCGATGGAATCGATCGTACCGTTGTTCTCGATCAGGGTCTTGAACTTACCAACCAGAGCGGCGGTAGCCTCCTCGTCGAGAGCGGCGCTGGTAATCAGCATGGTTTCGTACTTTGCCATTTTGTAGCACCTCCTTTTGGACTTAAGGGCCTCAAGGTTATGAGGCCAAGGGTACACACGACATGCGGCATCGCCTGCCGTGTGCGGCGTGTCTGTTCAGACAGCAATTTATTATAGCAAGTCCCTGCTGCTTTGTCAAGCCCTGCGGGCCAAAAATCCGCACAAAAGTTTGTACTGAAGCTTTGGTGAACTTTGTCTGTTTTTTTAACGAGAAAAATTGAGAAGCACTTTGATTTTGGCTCTGAGCGGCGATATAATAAAAGAATAGGGGGTCGGGCGCGGCCGGCAGCCCTGTTAAATGAAATAAAACGGAGGAAGGTAAATTTATGTATTCTGTTTTTCGGAACCTTGCCATCATCATCCTCAGTGCCAAGTTCTTCGGGCTGGTGGCCCGCAAGTTCAAAGCGCCGCAGGTGGTGGGCGAGATCATCGCGGGCCTGATCATCGGGCCCTGCCTGCTGAATCTTGTGCATATCAGCGATACCATCTCGATTTTCGCAGAGATCGGCGTGGTGCTGCTGATGTTCTCCACGGGCCTTGGCACCAACCTGAAGGAGCTGATCAAGGCTGGTCCCATCGCCACCCTGATCGCCTGTGTGGGCGTGGCGGTGCCGCTGGCAGGGGGCACGCTCCTTTATAGTCTGTTCTACGGCTTCTCGGCGTTGGGCAGCCAGGAGTTCTACCGTGCTCTCTTCATCGGCACCATTATGACCGCCACCAGTGTGTCCATCACCGTGGCCACCCTGCAGGAGCTGGGCCATCTGAAGAGCTTCCTTGGCACCACCATCGTCAGCGCCGCCGTCATTGATGATGTCATCGGCATCGTGGTGCTGACCTGTGTGCTGGGAGCAAGCTCCGGCACCGGCACAGGGCTGGGTAAGGTGCTGATGAACACCGTGCTGTTCTTCGCTACCGCCATCGGCGTGGGCCTCATTGCCCATTACGCCATGAAGTGGCTGGACAAGCGCAATCCCCACACCCAGCGCATCACCATCGTCAGTATGGCATTCTGCTTTGCCATGGCCTACATTGCTGAGGCTTACTTCGGCATTGCAGACATCACCGGTGCCTACATCGCAGGCATCGTCCTGTGCACTCTGGAGGATGCCCCCTATGTGGAGCGCCGGGTGGACATCAGCAACTATGTGCTGTTTGCTCCCATCTTCTTTGCCAGCATCGGTCTGAAAACTGATATCAGCGGCCTGACCCCGGAGATCCTGCTGTTCAGCGTGTGCTTCGTGGTGGTGGCCCTGCTCACCAAGATCATCGGCTGCGGGCTTGCGGCCAAGGTCTGCAGGTTCAGCTGGGGCGATTCCCTCAAGGTGGGTGTTGGCATGATGACCCGCGGCGAGGTGGCCCTGATCGTGGCCCAGAAGGGATTGGACATCGGTGTGGTGGATTCCGTTTACTTCACCGCCGTCATTCTGCTCATTGTTGTGTCCAGTGTGGCCACCCCGCTGGCGTTGAAGGCATTGTTCACCAAAATGCCCGTGCAGCCGCATCCCAGTCAGGCAAAGCAGTAAGGGAGCTCTGCAGAACCCTTCTGATATTTTCCAAAACGAGAGCAGCACCTCACCAGAAATGGCGGGGTGCTGCTGCTTTATGGGGCGAAATGGGGCGAAAAGTGTTCGCAAACGGTCCAAAACGGGCTGAAAAGCGGGGCCCTTTTGTGAATAGTGCTAAAGAAATGGAGGAATCCTTGTAAAAAATAACAGCAGGTGGTATAATTTACCTGTAAAACGAAAATGATTGGCTCAAAAGAAACAAACTTGGAGGGATTTACATGAAAACTGTAGCGCAGACCGTGATCGAGGCAGATCGCTTCTATACCATCGCTGCCAAGGGCGGCAGTGTCATTCAGGCCGTGGAGAAGGCCACCAACGGCGGCGATATCCGCCTGGGCAAGTACGAGCACAAGCCCGAGCAGGAGTGGGCCTTTGTGCGCGAGGGTGACGGCGTGTACCGCATCCGCAACCGCGCATCCGGCAAGCTGATCGACCTGATGATGACCGGCACCGCCAATGGCACCTGGCTGCACCTGTGGGAGGATGTGGGCGGCACCTCTCAGATGTGGGCCGTGGAGCCCACCCCCGCCGGTACCGTCCGTCTGCGCTCTTCCTGGGCCAGCGGCAAGTGCATCGATACCGTGGGCATGGGTGCCAACGATGGTGCTATCCTGCAGATCTGGCAGGAGGCCGCAGGCGATGACCAGCTGTGGACCATTTCCGAGGTGAAGGACCGCACAAAGCGTGCTCCTGCCAAGAAGGCAGAGGAGCCCGCTGTGGATGCAGCACCTGCGGTCGAGAGCGCTCCTGCAGAGGAGGCAAAGCCGGAGGTCAAGGAAGAGCCCGTTGTGGAGGAAAAGCCCGTGGAGGAGCCTGCAAAGGCTGAGGAGAAGCCCGCTGAGCCTGTTAAGGCCGAAGAGGTGAAGGCGGAGCCTGTCAAGGCCGCTGCTCCCGCTGCCAAGGCTCCCACAAAGAAGCCCGCCGCCAAAAAGACCAGCCGCGCCGCCCGCAAAAAGGCCGCTGCCGCTAAAAAGTAAGTAATACAAGCAAAAAGCAGCTGCATTCCGTAAAAACACGGAGTGCAGCTGCTTTTTTGTTGCGATCTTACAGGCCTCTCCTACGAGGAGAACTGGAACGAAACGCCTGAGAAGGTCAGACGTGCATCATGCCGCGCTGTGCATGGATGCGGAATTTGAGTGCGGCGGCGATAAAGCCCTTGAACAGGGGATGAGCGCGGTTGGGGCGGCTCTTGAACTCGGGGTGGAACTGTGCGCCCAGATGGAAGTCACGGCCGGGCAGCTCCACGGTCTCCACCAGACGGCCGTCAGGGCTGGTGCCGGAAATGACCAGCCCGGCATCCTCCATTTCCTGACGGAACTCGTTGTTGAACTCGTAGCGGTGGCGGTGACGCTCCCAGATCTCAGCCTCGCCGTAGCACTCGGCCATCTTGGTGCCGGGCTTGACGGTGCAGGGGTACTTGCCCAGACGCATGGTGCCGCCCTTGGGGATGTTGCCCTGCTGGTCGGCCATCAGGGCAATGACATTGTGGGCACCATCGGGGGTGAACTCGCTGGAATTGGCATCGGCATAGCCCAGCACGCCGCGTGCGAACTCCATCACCATGATCTGCATTCCCAGGCAGATGCCAAAGTAGGGGATCTGGTTCTCACGGGCATACTGTGCGGCCTGGATCATGCCCTCGATGCCGCGGTCACCAAAGCCGCCGGGCACAATGATGCCGTCCACGTCAGCAAACACTTCTTTGCAGGCATCCTGATCGATCAGGTCTTCGCTTTCCACCCACTTGATGCCTACCTGACTGTCGTTCTCAAAACCGGCGTGGTACAGGCTCTCCATCACGGAAAGATAAGCGTCGTGCAGCTTGACGTACTTGCCCACCAGCGCAATGGTGCAGGTCTTGCTGCGGGTGGCAATGCGGGAGACCACACCCTTCCACTCGGTCAGGTCGGCGGGGGGCACGTCCAGCTTGAGCTTTTCCACCACCACATCATCCAGACCGTTGGTGTGGAGCATCAGCGGGCACTGGTACAGGCTGGGCATGGTCAGGTTCTCAATGACGCACTCAGGCTTGACATTGCAGAAGGTGCTGATCTTGCGGCGGATATCGCCGCCCACGCTGCCGTCAGCACGCAGGATGATGATATCGGGGTTCACGCCCATGCCCTGCAGCTCCTTGACGGAGTGCTGGGCCGGCTTGGACTTGTACTCGTCGGAGCCGGAGATATAGGGCACCAGCACAACATGGATGTAGCAGCAGTTGTCGCGGCCCTGCTCCAGGCCCACCTGACGGATGGCCTCCAGGAAAGGCTGGCTCTCAATATCGCCGGTGGTGCCGCCGATCTCGGTAATGACCACATCGGCATCGGTAGAGGATGCCATGTTGTAGATGTAATTCTTGATCTCGTTGGTGATGTGGGGGATGATCTGGACGGTCTGGCCCAGATAAGCGCCCTGGCGCTCCTTGTTCAGCACGTTCCAGTACACCTTTCCGGTGGTCAGGTTGGAATACTTGTTCAGATTTTCGTCGATGAAGCGCTCATAGTGACCCAGATCAAGGTCGGTCTCAGTGCCGTCATCGGTCACGAACACCTCACCGTGCTGCAGGGGGCTCATGGTACCCGGGTCCACGTTCACATAGGGGTCCAGCTTCTGGCTGGCGACCTTCAGTCCGCGGCACTTGAGCAGGCGGCCCAGAGAAGCCGCCGTGATGCCCTTGCCCAGACCGGAGACAACACCGCCGGTCACAAAGATGAATTTTGCCATTTGTTCAGTCCTCCTCTAATTTATCTTTCAGAGATCATTCTTTCCCAATACGGATGCGACCGCATCCGGAACAAAACATACAACACCAAATTATAATCCTAATCCTCGTAAGAATCAAGGATTTCCTGTGCAATTTCTGCACGGCTGCGCCGGGTGTCCATGGCGCGCTTTTCAATGTAGCGGTGGGCGGCATCCTCGCTCATCTGCTCCCGCTCCACCAGACAGCATTTTGCATGGCTGACCAGCCGTACCTGTGCGATCTTTTCCTGCATCCGCGCGTTTTCCTGCCGGAGCAGCTGCAGGCGGTGGTTGCTGGCCGCGGCCAGATGGATGGCCTGCAGGAACAGCGTGTTGGAGAACGGCTTGCTCAGCAGCAGCACCCCCTGCTCACTCATGGGGGCCAGCAGCTGCTCGGCGGCGGCTGCCTTGGCCAGCAGCACCACGCCTGCGTCTGTTTTTTCTACGGCAGAGGAACACAGCTCGTGGCCGAACTCGTCCGGGAGAGGCGCGTTGACCACGATCAGCTCAAAATCAGATTCCAGCATCCTGCGCCGGGCTTCGGCACCACTGGGGATGATCGTAGGCCGGGTGTATCCCAGCTCTGCCAACCGCGCGGAGATGTACTCGTTGGAGCTTGCTCCGGCGCTCACGATCAGAGCACGTCCCATTTGAATCGCTCCTTTCTCTTACATCCAGGCAAGGGGCCGAATCATTGCCCCTTCGTACTTTCCCTCAAAAGCGGTTCAGATGGCGTTGAAGTAGTGCACCCGCTCGTACTCTGCCGGGTCGGCGGCAGCTTTCAGGGCGGCACAGCGCTTCAGTTCTTCCTCATAGTACCGGTGCGAAAGCTCTTCCGGCAGCACGCGGTGCAGAAATTCGCTCTCCTGCGCGGCCTGCACGGCCTCCTCCAGCGTGGAAGGCAGTCTTTCCAGCCCAAGACCTGCGGCCTCGGTGGGATCGAACAGGTTCTTGTTGATGGGGGCTTGCAGCACCATCCGGTGCTCGATGCCGTCCAGACCGGCGGCCAGCACCAGACCCACGGCCAGATAGGGGTTGCAGGCAGGGTCAGGGCTGCGCAGCTCCATGCGGCAGTTGTTGCCCTTGACCTGCGGGATGCGCACCAGCTGGCTGCGGTTCTGGCGGCTCCAGCTCACATAGCGGGGGGCCTCGTCACAGCCAAAGCGCTGGTAGCTGTTGGGCAGGGGATTGGTGAACACGGTCAGCTCCCGGCTGTGGGCCAGAACACCCGCCATAAAGCTGCCAGCAATGCTGTCCGGGGCAATGTCGCCCTCAAACAGATTGCGGCCGTCCATGCAGAGCGAAAGGTTGATGTGCAGGCCGCTGCCGGCCTGATCCGGCAGGGGCTTGGGCAGGAAGCTGGCGTGGATGCCGTTGCGCATGGCAACAGCCCGCACGATCTGCTTGAACATCATCACGTTGTCGGCTGTTTTCAGGGGGCCGGCGTAGTGGCAGTCGATCTCGTTCTGGCCGTGGCCGCTCTCGTGGTGGCTGTGCTGGGGGCTCATGCCCATCTGTTCCATGGTCAGGCAGATGTCCCGGCGCAGGTTCTCACCTGCATCCAGCGGGGCTACATCAAAGTAGCCGCCAAAGTCGATGGGGATGCGGGTGGGGCGGCCCCGGTCGTCATTCTCAAACAGGTAGAACTCGCACTCTGCCCCCACGTTGCAGGTCAGCCCCAGCTTGCGGAAGCTGCGGCTCATCTGGCGCAGGAAGCCGCGGCAGTTGCCGCCAAAGGCAGCGCCGTCCGGTTTTTCCACGTCACAGAAGAACTGCATCACCCGGCCCTCGGTGGGCCGCCAGGGCAGGATGGTCACGGTGGAAAGATCGGGCCGGAGCACAAGATCGCTCTCCTCCACCTTCATAAAACCGGCAATGGAGCTGCCGTCAAAGCAGACACCATCCTCCATGGCCTTGGGCAGGTCGCTGGCAAGCACGGCGATGTTTTTCTGGGTGCCAAAGATATCGCAGAAGGCAAAGCGGACGAATTTGACGTTGTTGTCCTCCACAAAATCAAGGATGTCCTGTTGGGTATTATAGCTCATAGTGGTTCCCTCCGAGCCGCAGGGTGCGGCAAATGGCACAACAGTGCAAAACTGGAAAAATCAGCTTGCGTTCTTAAAAAACGCCTAAAGGCCTGCTTCGTATGCGCAAAGCAGGTCTTTAGGCTGGTGTAAGAAATAGGAAAAGGGGAATGGCTTAAAAATCCAACAACCCAGCGATGCTTATCAAGCTATGTCAGAAAGATCAGACGTAGTAGAGCATCTTGCTGTAGCTGGGCAGAGGCCAGTAGTCCTCACCGCAGATGGTCTCGGCATCGTCAGCAGCGGCGCGCAGAGCATCCATCTTGGGCAGAACGTCATCGTGGAAGGAGACAGCCTTGGCACTCTCATCGGTCATGGCCTCAGCGGTATCCACGGCAGCCTGCAGGGCATCGATAGCATCGCTCATGGCATCGGCATCGGTGGACAGGCGGGTGAGGGTCTTGGTCTCGCTGCGCACGCTGATGGCCTCGCTGACGGCCAGCTTGGATGCGGCGGTGTTGGCAACCTCGCTCATGTAGGCGTTGATGGCGGGCAGCAGCTGCTTGCGGGCCATCTCCAGCATGGTCAGAGCCTCGATGTTGATGATCTTGGAGTAGTGTTCCATCTCGACCTCGTAACGGCTCTCCATCTCGATCTTGGTCAGGACACCGAAATCCTCCATCAGCTGGATGTTCTTCGGGTCGATCAGTGCGGGCAGAGCAGCGGGCGTGTTCTTCTTGTTGGGCAGGCCGCGGCGTGCTGCTTCCTCTTCCCACTCGGCGGTGTAGCCGTTGCCGTTGAAGATGACACGGCGGTGGTCACGGATGGTGCGCTTGACCAGAGCAATGGCAGCGCTGGTAAAGTCCTCAGCGCCCTCCAGCTCGTCGGCGTAGCCCTTCAGCTCCTTGGCAACAGCAGTGTTCAGGATGGTGTTGGCATCGCTCAGGTTCTCAGCAGAACCGGGCATACGGAACTCGAACTTGTTGCCGGTGAAGGCGAAGGGAGAGGTGCGGTTGCGGTCGGTGGTGTCCTTGCTGAACTTGGGCAGGACATCCACGCCCAGATCCATCTTCATCTTGACGGGGCCGGCATAAGGCGAATCAGATGCAATGGCATCGATAACAGCTTCCAGCTCCTCGCCCACAAAGATCGAGATGATAGCCGGGGGAGCCTCGTTGGCACCCAGACGGTGATCATTGCCCGGGGTGGCAACGGAGGTGCGCAGCAGATCGGCGTACTCGTCCACTGCCTTGATGACAGCAGCCAGGAATACCAGGAACTGCAGGTTCTCCATGGGCGTGTCGCCCGGGTCCAGCAGGTTCTCGTGGGTGGTGGACATGGACCAGTTGTTGTGCTTGCCGCTGCCGTTTACACCCTCAAAGGGCTTCTCGTGCTGCAGGCAGACCAGACCATACTTGGGAGCGATCTTCTTCATCATCTCCATGGTCAGCAGGTTGTGGTCAATGGCAACATTGGTGGTGTCGAAGATGGGGGCCAGCTCATGCTGGCAGGGAGCCACTTCGTTGTGCTTGGTCTTGGCGGGAACGCCCAGCTTCCACAGCTCTTCGTCCAGCTCCTTCATAAATTCGGAGACCTCGGGACGGATGACACCGAAGTAATGCTCCTCCAGCTCCTGACCCTTGGCAGAGGGAGCGCCGAACAGGGTGCGGCCGGTGAGAATCAGATCCTGACGTGCCTCGTAGTCTTCCTTCTTGACAAGGAAGTACTCCTGCTCGGGGCCGACGGTGGTGGAGACGTAATCAACATCCTTGCCAAACAGCTTCAGGATGCGGATGGCCTGACCGGACAGTGCGTTCATGGAGCGCAGCAGGGGGGTCTTTTTGTCCAGTGCCTCGCCGGTGTAGCTGACGAAAGCAGTGGGGATGCACAGCACGTCATCCTTCACGAAAGCGTAGCTGGTGGGGTCCCATGCGGTGTAGCCGCGGGCCTCGCAGGTGGCACGCAGGCCGCCGGAGGGGAAGGAGGAAGCATCGGGCTCGCCGCGCACCAGCTCCTTGCCGGAGAACTCCATGATGGCGGTACCGTCGCCCACGGGGCTCACAAAGCCGTCGTGCTTCTCACTGGTGATGCCGGTCAGCGGCTGGAACCAGTGGGTATAGTGGGTGGCGCCCAGCTCCATGGCCCAGCGCTTCATCACGCTGGCCACAACGTTTGCCACCTCGATATCCAGAGGTGCGCCCTTGTGCAGGGTGCGCTCCAGGCTCTTGTAAGTAGCGCTCGGCAGACGCTCCTTCATTACATGCTCGTTAAAGACCTTGCTGCCGTAGATTTCCATAACATTTGCTGCCATAAATCCTACTCCTTACTTGATCTTATGTCTGTCCCTTCCGAAACTGTCTCCCGCCGCCGAACTGCGGCCCGGAAACAGCGAAAAGCTTTTTAACAAAAATGGCGCTGCGAGTCAGGAGGTGACCCACAGCGCCGTTGCTGTCTATGGTTTGATTATAGCCCGGAACGGCCCAAAAGGCAATTGACAAAACTAACGATTCTGCACAAACACGTTCTCGTTTTTTTGGGAGATATCGTATTTGGTATGACTTTTGCGGGTGGCATCCTCGCCCTCTCAGCTTCGCTTCGCTCAGCAGCTCTCCCAAAGGGAGAGCCAAAGGCTATCCCAGATGTAGCAGCATCTATTCTCTGTGATGCGTTGCCTCTCCCCTCGGGAGAGGTGGATGCGAACGAAGTGAGCAGACGGAGAGGGTTAAATCACCTGGAACAGGAAGAACTTCAGGTAATTGGTCTCGGGCACGCCCCACAGGATGGGGTGATCCGGGGCCTGCTGCTTCACCTCGATCTGCCGCAGCTGCCGGTGGGCATCCTTTGCGGCGGCGTGCAGCATCCTGATGAACAGCTCCTCGGTGGCAAAGTGAGAGCAGCTGGCCGTGGCCAGATAGCCGCCCCGGGGCAGCAGCTTCATGGCGCGGTAGTTGATCTCCTTATAGCCGCGCATGGCGTTTTCCACCGTGCGGCGGGCCTTGGTAAAGGCCGGCGGATCAAGGATGATAAAGTCGTAGGGATGGCCCTCTTTTTCCAGCCGGGGCAGCAGCTCAAAGGTGTCCTCGCAGAGAAAATCCATGTTGGTCAGGTTGTTGCGCTGGGCGTTCCGCTGGGCCATGGCAATGGCCTCGGCGCTGATGTCAGCGGCAGTGACCCGGGCAGCCCCGCCCTTGGCGGCGTTCAGTGCAAAGCTGCCGGTGTGGGTAAAGCAGTCCAGCACAGTGTGACCGGCAGCAATGCGGGCCACAGCCCGGCGGTTGTATTTCTGGTCGAGGAAAAAGCCGGTTTTCTGGCCGTTCTCAAAATCGACGTGGTAGAACACGCCGTTCTCGCAGATCTCGGTCTGGGTGCTGTCGGGGTGCGTCTCGCCGGGCAGGTCAAACCAGCCCTTGTTCTGTGCCAGGCCCTCCTTGGCCCGCAGAGCCTCGTCGTTGCGCTCGTAGATGCCCTCAATGGTCTGGCCGTCAGCGCGCAGGACTTGCACCAGCAGGGGGAAGAGGATGGGCTTGAGCTTTTCCATGCCCACGCTCAGGGTCTGGGTGACAAGGATATTGTTGAACCGGTCCACAGTCAGGCCCGGGAACTGGTCAGCCTCGCCAAAGATGACACGGCAGGCGGTCAGGTCGGCGGGCTCCAGCACAGTCTTGCGGTAGGCCCAGGCGTATTCGACACGGCGCTTCCAGAAAGCGGCATCAAAGGTGTCGTTGGCGTTGCGGGAGATGAGCCGCACCCGGATCTTGCTTTTCAGTGAGAGAAAACCGGTGCCAAGATAGGCACCCTTTGTGCTGACCACATCGACCAGCGTGCCGTTTTCAGGCTCTGCTTCCGGGGAACCCAGGATGTCGTTTTCGTACACCCAGGGGTGGCCGCCCACCAGCAGGCCCTCGGCGTGTTTGTTGACTTTATAGACGGGATAGTTGCGGGAAGTTTTCATGAATGATCTCCTGTTATTGAATATGGCTCACCCTCTCAGTCAATGCCTGTCGGCATTGCCAGCTCCCCCAAAGGGGGAGCCAAGAGCGGCTCTGCTTTCAGGTTTCAGCAAACTTTTCGGTGTTTTGCCAAAGGCTCTCCCTTCGGGAGAGCTGGCGAGCGCAGCGAGACTGAGAGGGTGAGGATGCTAAAATTTCATACTGATATTTATTCTAACATAAAAACGTGCTAGAATAAATACATAAACACAGAAACGAGGAAAACGTCATGGAGATCGAACGCAAATGGATGGTGAACGGCTGGCCGGAGGGTGAAAACTTCCCGGCTCTGCCGCTCAAGGAAGAGTTTGCCATGCGGCAGGGATATATCAGCGTGCGGCCCACCGTGCGCATCCGGGAGGAGGCGCTCAAGGGCGGCGAGACGGCCTATATCCTCTGCTTCAAGTCCGGAAGCGGTCTTGCACGGGAGGAGATCGAGCGCCCCATCGACAAGAAACTGTTTGATGAACTGGAAACAAAGATCATCGGCAAGCCCCTGATCGGGAAGATCCGCAGAAGCTACGCCCTGCCCGATGGCCTTGTGCTGGAGGTGAACCACGTGGATGAGGGCCAGCCCACTGCGTTCTGGTACGCTGAGGTGGAATACCCCACCGCGGATGCCGCCCGCAGCTGGAAGCCGGAAGCCTTTGGCCTTGCAGACTATCTGAACGATGATGTCACCGACCAGCCCGGTCAGAGCATGGGAGCCTACTGGGAACAGACCCGGAAATAAAAATGACCCTCTCCGTCGCGCAGATACGGTCGCCTAGCCCTTGGGGAAAGACGGCAGTGCAAAGCAATGACAGAGAGGGTCATTATTTTTTACTTCTTGTGGTACATCCGGTCTGCTTCCTCATAGGTGGGCTCGCAGGTCAGATACATGCCCAGCTTCTTCACGGTATCCATATCCACGCTGGACAGGATGACGGTGGAGTGCATATCGCAGCCCTTCAGGTGGGAGAGCTGCTTGAGGGCGGCAGCAGCAGTGGGATTCTGCGCAGCCGAGCTGGACAGGGCAATCAGAATCTCGTCGGTGTGCAGGCGGGGGTTCTTGCTGCCCAGATAGTTGGTCTTGAGGGTCTGGATGGGTTCGATGGCGGCGGCAGAAACGAGGTCAAGCTCCTGGTCGATACCGGCCAGCTTTTTCAGCGCGTTGAGCAGAGCGGAGGAAGCGGCACCCAGCAGGGGGCCGGTCTTGCCGGTGACAACGGTACCGTCCGGCAGCTCAATGGCGGCAGCGGGGGCACCGCCGGTCTTTTCGGAGACTGCATGGGCGGCCTGCTCCACCGGGCGGCTGCCCAGGGTCAGTCCGGCCTGATTCATCAGCAGTTCCAGCTTGTAGACCTCGCTCTGGATCTGTGCGCCGTTCTTGAGGTCGCACAGGGCCTTGAAGTAGCGGCGGACGATCTCGTTGCGGGAAGCTTCGCAGCAGGCCGCATCATCCACGATGCAGTTGCCGGCCATATTCACGCCCATGTCGGTGGGGGAGTGGTAGGGGCTCTTGCCTGCGATCAGCTCAAACATGGCGTTGACCACGGGGAAGATCTCAATGTCGCGGTTGTAGTTGACCGCGGTCTTGCCATAGGCCTCCAGATGGAACGGGTCGATCATGTTCACATCGTTCAGGTCGGCAGTGGCAGCCTCGTAAGCCAGGTTGACCGGGTGCTTCAGGGGAATGTTCCAGATGGGGAAGGTCTCAAACTTGGCATAACCGGCCTTCACGCCCCGCTTGTATTCGTGGTACAGCTGGGACAGGCAGGTGGCCATCTTGCCGCTGCCGGGGCCGGGAGCCGTGATAACCACCAGCGGGCGCTGGGTCTCAATGTACTCGTTGCGGCCATAGCCCTCGTCGCTCACGATGCGGGCAACGTCGTTGGGGTAGCCGGGGATCTTATAGTGCCGGAAGGTGCGGATGCCCAGGCTGTTCAGCCGCTTCTCAAAGGCTTCCACCTCGGGGGCAGCGGTGTACATGGTCACGCATACACTGCCCACAAACAGGCCGCGCTCCTGGAATGCATCGATGAGACGCAGAACGTCCAGATCATAAGTGATGCCATAGTCACCGCGCACCTTGCTGCTGACGATGTCCTCAGCGTTGATGACGATAACGACCTCGGCCTGATCCTTCAGCTGCAGCAGCATCTGCAGCTTGGAATCGGGCTGGAAGCCGGGCAGCACGCGGGAGGCGTGGTAGTCATCGAACAGCTTGCCGCCGAATTCCAGATACAGCTTGTTGTCGAACTGCGCGATCCGCTCCCGGATGTGCTCCGACTGCATCTGCAGGTATTTGTCGTTGTCAAATCCTTTTTTCATTCGTTGCTCCTCTTCCTGATTTCGGTTCCCATATCCTGCCCGGGCAGCGGGTTCCACAGCGGAAGTGTGCCCGGGGAATTACACAATACAAAAACAGTATATCATATCAGAGGAGCGGGTGCAATAAAAAATCAACAAAAGTCCCGCTCCTTCCAGCAGAAAGCTTTTGCCGGAAAGAGCGGGGCAGGGAGGAACGGTGTGGATTACAGAGTCAGCTGGATGCCGCTGAGGGTCACGGTATCCGGATCGGGCTCCTCATCCTTTGCTTTGGCGCGGGTCTGTTTGGGCAGAGCGTCCTCGTGGACTACTTTGCCGCATTCCAGCTCAGGGATGGCAAAGAAGGCCGCTTCCAGAGCACCAGGCAGCTCTACTTCACCGGTAACATGCAGGAATTCGATCTGAGCCAGCAGGTCTGCGCTCTCTGCGGGGATGACAGCATCGCCCAGCACATAGAGACGGGTGCCATACCGGCGCAGGGAAGAGGCGGTCAGTTCCAGGTCGTCCTCCACCACGGCGGTGCCGTCCGGCACGATGATCAGCTCGGTGGAATCCGGGAAGAGCGGGGCCAGAACGGGCGCAAGGCTTGCGCACAGGATGGCCTTTGGAGCGGAAAAGCGGCAGCCCTTGGCGGCCAGTGCGGCAGTGTCGAGCCTGGGGTCAACCGCCAGGAAGCGATGTTCATTCCAGTACAGGCGGCTTTGTGCCCGCAGCAGGAAGGTGTTGTCTAGCTTGATGGAGCTTCCCGGCAGGAGCACTGCATCATCGGGGTAGACCGCCAGCTTTCCGTTCAGGATGCAGCGGGCGGATACCACTGCCGAGAGGCACTGCGGGCAGTAGATCATACCGTTGACCAGAATGCAGGCGTACTTCTGTAAAACCTCCGCAGCATCCGGTGCGATCATCAGCTTGCCGTTGACCACCAGTACCTGCCCGGCGGCGGTCTGGCTGGCAGAGCTCAGCGTGACCTTGCCATTGACCACACCCACCGAGACCTCCTCCGGGACATTTTTGCAGAGCATCGAATCCAGAGAAATGTTGTGCTGGCTCAGGAGCGTCTGCACCCGGGGCGAGGTCAGCGCGATCATGCAGTCCAGCTTGATCTGCTCATAGCGGTCAAGAAAATCCTCCTGCACATTGCGCAGGTCCAAGATCATAGCGTCCACATTCAGGTTCTTTTTCATCATTTATTCCTCCGTAAGTTCAGTTTTGAGGCGATGGCGTATCTGGGCAAGGCGGCTGCGGACCGTGCCGGGCGGGAGACTGAGCAGCTGACCGATCTCGCTGGCATTGTAGCCCGCTGTATAGCGCAGGGTGAACAGCCGCCGTTCTTCCGGGGTGAGCAGAGCCAGCAGACTGGCGGCTTCCACTGTGTCCAGCGCGGAATCCGGTTCAGCACTGTCCTCTTCCGGGAAAAAGGTGCTGAGCAGCTGCTCCTCCTTTGCCGTCCGGCGGAGCTGGTCACAGTAGAGATTCCGCGCTGTGGTAAACAGCCAGGCTTTGCACTGCCGTTCCGTAAAGCTGTTGATAAGGGTCCGGTTCTGCAGTGCCCGCAGAAAGACTTCCTGGGTCAGATCCTCCGCCCGGGCTTCGTCCCGGCAGAGATTGAAACAGAAGTGTTCCAGCCTGTCCCAGAAGGTCTCGTACAGCAGCTCCCACATGGGGCTTCCTCCTTTCATTGCGTCGTTCTGCCTGTAAGACGAAGGAGACCGGGGAAGTGTTGGATAGATCCGGAGAAAAATAAACCCTCAGTCTCGCTGGCGCTCGCCAGCTCTCCTACCAGGAGAGCCTTTGGCATGGCGGTAAACAGCGTGAAACTGAGGGAAACTCCTTGATTTAATGTTTTGCTTCCAGTGCTTCAAGATTTTCTTTGATCTCTTCCACATCTTCTTTCAGGAACATCAGGCAGAAGCTGACGGCCAGCAGCAGGCAGGAGAGCCAGATGGCCTTTGCGCCGCAGAGGTCCAGCGCCAGGCTGCCCAGGCCCGCGCCCAGCGCAAACAGGAGGATGATGCCCCAGTAATAAAGGGATTTTTTCAGGGCGGCAGGATTGCGGTTGAGCACCCAGCTGCAGAGGGAGTCCATGCCGCTGCGCATGTTGCCGATGCACATGGTGCTGGCAAAGGCATAACCGTTCACCTTGCGGAAGGTCTGCACCTGCATCGCACAGGCAAACGAGACCAGCGCATTGGCCATAAGATTCCACTCCTGCGGGAAAAAGCCCACCACGAACAGCATCACGATCTCACACAGCACCACCAGCTGCCGCCAGTGGAGCCGCTGCAGATTCTGCAGCTTCTGGTGCATCAGCTCTGCCGCGAACACGCCCAGCGCAAAGAAGCACAGGGGCACAAGATAATGCAGCACACGCCCCCACTCCCCGGCAAAGGCATGGACAGCCATCAGCACGATGTTGCCGGTCTGGGCGTTGGCAAACACCTTGCCCCGGAACAGATAGGTGTATACGTCCTGCAGGCCGCCGGACAGTGAAAGGAACATTGCCGTGCAGAAGGCTTCCGACATCTGGCCGCGGCGCTTTTTCTTGGAATTCATGCAAATTCCCCCTCTGTTTTTTTACCTCTATACTATAGCGCGGGTTGACGGATTTGTCAAAAATAAAAGGTGATTTTTGGCGGTTTTGACTATGTAAAACGAATATGCCTGCCATGTATTTTGCAATTGCATCCGGGTTGTGCTACAATAAGACCATTCATACAGAAAAAGGAGAATCTCCCCATGCCCAATATCATCGAGATCACGGATTTTCACGCGCCGGAGCTGGACCCCTACGCCCGCCTGACGCAGAACCAGCTGCGCAGTCGGCTGGAACCCGAAAAAGGCATCTTCATTGCCGAGAGCCCCAAGGTGATCTCCCGGGCACTGGATGCAGGCTTTGTGCCGGTCTCCCTGCTGATGGAGCGCAGGCAGATCACCGGTCCTGCGGCGGAGATCCTGACCCGCTGCGGGGATGCACCCATTTATACTGCTGACCGGGAGCTGCTGGCTGCACTGACAGGCTACGAGCTGACCCGGGGTGTGCTCTGCGCCTTTCAACGTCCAAAGCCTCGCACCGTGGAGGAGCTTTGCCGGAACGCCCGGCGGGTGGCCGTGCTGGAGGGCATTGTGGATTCCACCAACGTGGGTGCCATCTTCCGCAGCGCGGCAGCGCTGAACATGGACGCTGTTCTTATCAACCCCTCCTGCTGTGACCCGCTCTGCCGCCGGGCCGTGCGCGTGAGTATGGGCACGGTATTTCAGGTGCCCTGGGCGCAGATCGGTGAAACGCCTGCTGATTGGCCCGAAAAGGGGCTTGCTCAGCTGAATGCCCTGGGTTTCAAGACGGCTGCCATGGCCTTGAGTGACCGTTCGGTCAGTATTGATGACGAAGCCCTTGCCCGGGAGCCGAAGCTTGCCATTGTGCTGGGCACGGAGGGAGACGGCCTTTCCCATACCACCATCGCTTCCTGCGATTACACGGTCAAGATCCCCATGTCCCACGGGGTCGATTCCCTGAACGTTGCTGCCGCCAGCGCCGTGGCGTTCTGGCAGCTGGGCAAACAGTAATTCATAAGCCATACAGCAACAAAACTCCCGCCCGGCTCCGGGCGGGAGTTTTGCTATGCCTTAGAAGGATTCAAAGGAGAAATTACTTTTTCATGTAGATGTGGTGGGGCAGACCTGCAATGTACAGCGGAGTCAGCTCAGCCTGGATCAGCGGGCGGGCATACTCGAGGAATTCCTCGGTCATCTGGGTGTGATTCTCGTTCATCCAGCTCAGGGGAACCTTCTTCTCGAGGTTTGCAACTTCACTGATGGGGTGCAGCTCGGTGATGTACTGATAGGGGCTGTTGGAGATGCGCTTCAGGGCGACCATCTGACCGGTGACACCCTCAAAGGCAGCCTTGGCGGCAGCGCCGCCCACCTGGTAAGCCTCGGTGATATCGGTGCGGCTGGTCAGGTGACCAGCGCAGCGCTGCAGGGTAGACAGCTCGATGCAGCGGGTCTTGGTATCCAGATTGCGGGCGACCACATTTGCCAGATAGCGTGCGGTACCAGTCAGTGCCTTGTGGCCGAAAGCGTCCACTGCGTGCACATCATCGGCCAGCTCACAGACATAACGACCGTCCTCGAGCTTGACACCCTCGGAAACAGCGATCACGATGCTGGGCTTCTTCTCCTGCATGGCGCGGACCTTCTCAATGAAGTGCTCCACGTTGAAGGGGACCTCGGGCAGGCAGATCATATCCACGCCCTCGCAGTCATCGCTCTTGGCCAGAGAGGCAGCAGCGGTCAGCCAGCCGGCGTTGCGGCCCATGATCTCGACCACGGTGACATAATTGGTGCCGTAAACGGTGGCATCGCGGATGATCTCCTTCATCACCACACCGATGTACTTTGCCGCAGAGCCGTAGCCGGGGGTATGGTCGGTCACCATCAGGTCGTTATCGATGGTCTTGGGAACGCCCATGAAGCGGATGTCGCTCTGGATGCGGTTGCCGTATTCAGCCAGCTTGCCGATGGTATCCATGGAGTCGTTGCCGCCAATGTAGAAGAAGTAGCCAATGTTCAGCTTTTCCAGGATGGCGAACAGCTTCTTGTAAACGGTCTCGTCATCGTGCCAATCGGGCAGCTTATAGCGGCAGCTGCCCAGGAAGCTGGACGGGGTGCGCTTGAGCAGCTCGATATCCAGGTCGTCGATCAGCACGGTGGAAAGATCCACCACGCGCTCCTCCAGCAGACCGGCAACGCCGTTGCACATGCCGTAAACGATCTCAGCGCCGCGGTTCTTGCAGCTCTCGAATACGCCTGCCAGACTTGCATTGATGACGGAGGTAGGGCCGCCAGACTGACCAACGATTGCATTTTTACCCATGATGATTTCTCCTTTTCTTCTGTTTCGGCTTTTATATTATCGTGCAGGAGCACGAAAACAGACCACGAGGGGGGAGGAAACGCGCAAATGAAACTTACAGGCAGATATGGCGCGGGGTACCGTTGACATAGACCGGTGTCACTTCGTCCAGGATGAGCGGACGGGCATACTCCTCAAATGCCGCCGTCACCTGCATTCCGTCCGGGGTGATCCAGTCCAGCGGCACCTTTTTCTCCAGGTTTGCCACCTGCTGGACATCCACCGACTCGGTGATGCACTGGTAGGGGTAATCGGAAATGCGCTTGAGCGAGATCATCCGCCCGGTCTCGCCCGCAAAGGCAGCGGAAGCGGCAGCGCCGCCCACGGCATAGGCCTCGTTCACATCGGTGCGGCTGGCCAAATGGCTGGCGCAGCGCTGCAGAGTCGAGAACTCAATGGCTCGGCTCTTGCAGTTCAGATTGTCGTGGATGAGATCAGACAGGTACCGGCTGGTGCCGCTGAGGATGGCCTTGTGGCCAAAGGCATCCAGCTGCCCGGCGGTAGAGACCAGATCGCACAGATAGGTGCCGTCGGCAGTCTTAACACCCTCGCTGGCTGCAATGATGACATTGGGCTTGACCCGCTGCAGCTCGTCCACTCGGGTCAGGAACCTGTCCGGGTCAAAGGAAACTTCGGGCAGCAGAATGAGGTCGGGGCCTTCGCAGTCATCGCCGCCGGCCAGACAGGCCGCACCGGCCAGCCAGCCCGCGTGGCGGCCCATGATCTCGGCCACCGTCACGCTGCGGATGTTGTAAACGGAGGAGTCACGGATGACCTCCTTCAGGATGGTGGCAATGTACTTGGCGGCAGAGCCGTAGCCGGGGGTGTGGTCGGTCAGGCAAAGGTCGTTGTCGATGGTCTTAGGCACACCGATGAACCGGACGCTGCTGCCCACCTGGGCACCGTAACGGGAGAGCTTTGCAATGGTGTCCATCGAGTCATTGCCGCCGATGTAGAACAGAGCACAGATATCGTACTTGTCAAACAGGGTGAACAGCTTGATGAACGGGGTAGAGTCCACATCCGGATCCGGCAGCTTGTAGCGGCAGCTGCCCAGATAGCTGGACGGGGTGCGCTTGAGCAGCTCAATGCTCATGCGGTCATCCAGCAGAACGTTCAGTTCCAGCATCTCTTCCTTTAAAAGGCCCTCGATGCCGTACTTCATTCCGTAGACCTTATCGGCCCCCAGACTGCAGGCAGCTTTGTATACGCCTGCCAGGCTGGAATTGATAACGGCGGTGGGGCCGCCGCTCTGGCCGATGATGACATTTTTTGACATACGTCCTCCTTATCCAAAAGAACAACAGTTCACGTCCTGCAAAGCGCGGCAAGTCCTTCTGTGTCCTCCCAGAGCCCTGCACTGCCCGGGGAAGGAGATTGCGGATGCGCGCTGCAAGTCGTACAAAAAGAATGCAGGATGTGCATCTGATTCAATGAAAACTGTGCAATTCCTGCAACAATACTATTGTAAACTATTTCTCTGTTGTATGCAAGACCTGATTGGTTGCACGGGCAAAAAAATTATGATACAATATTTGGCGTATCCTACAAAAACATAGGGTCGGTCGGAGTGCAGAATGCAAACTCTGCAATTTTTCGGGGATACTGACCGTAATGATAGAGAAAAGAAAACAGGGAAAGGCGGGAAAGAGAATGGGAATCTCACACGAATATCATTCCACCCATGGCCGGAGACGGCGCAGCAAGGCAGGCACCGGCCTGCGGCTGGCGGGGGTCATTGCAGCGATCCTGCTGCTGTCGCTGGCCGTCACGGCCATTCTGGAAAATGGCGAAAAGCAGAGCGAGGCTGTCCAGCAAAGCCCGGCAGCGGGCACAGCGGCCAATATCCTGGCTCCGCTGCCCATGCAGGGAGATACGGGAGCCTCCGCGGCAGACAGCGCCGGCGGTACGGCAGGGGAAGGCAGTGGAGCCGCCGATGCGGCGGCTGTCACGCTGGAACAGTTCGGCCCCGCCCGGCAGGCAGCGGGGGCCTACCAGGTCAAGGCGTATGACAGCAGCGTGATCCGCCAGCCCAGCTGTGGGCAGGTGGATCTGAGTTACTTTTCGGATGCGGCCCTGCTGGGCGACAGCCTGACCGTGGGCTTCTCCGATTACAGCATCAACCTGGGCGGGGCGCTCATCTGCGGCTATACCGGTGTGGGCCCCGATGCCATCGTGAACCGCAGCGCGGTCAAGAGCAGCGTGCGCGGCTCAGAGGTGGCAATGGATGTGCTGACAGCGGCCCAGCCGAAAAAGCTCTATATCCTGCTGGGCACCAACACGCTGACCACGCTGGGGGCAGCAGACCGCTTTCTGGCCTACTATGGCCAGATGCTGGATCAGCTCAGGCAGGCCCTGCCCGGCTGCGTCATCTATGTCCAGTCCATCCCGCCGGTGCGGCCCCAGGCCGCTGCGGAAAAGCCCGGTCTTGCGTCCGATGTCCTGCGCTCTGTGAACGAGCAGCTGGCAAAGCTGGCTGCAGACAAGGGCTGTGTCTACCTTGACCTGTGGGAGACCTTTGCTGATGAGAATGGGAATCTGAAAGAGATGCTGGCGGCTCCGGATGGGGTCCACTTCTCGGCCGGAAACGGCTATGGTGCCTGGGTCACCTACCTGCGCAACCACGCAAGGTATTCGGCTTCCAACTCCTGGACCATGGGCAGCGCATACAGCGCTGAATAAAGAGCGAAACGCAAAAACGGCATCGCAGACCGATTGGTTTGCGATGCCGTTTTTTATGTTGATCGGGAAGGGAAGCAGCTTACTTCAGCTTGCTCTTTGCCTTCATGCGCTGGTCGTGGTTCAGGATCTGCTTGCGGATGCGCAGATTCTCAGGGGTGACCTCCAGCAGCTCATCCTGTGCCAGGAACTCCAGGCAGCCCTCCAGGCTCAGCTTGCTGACGGGGATCAGGCGCAGAGCGTCATCGGAACCGGAAGCGCGGGTATTGGTCAGGTGCTTGGTCTTGCAGACGTTGACATCCACATCCTCGCCGGAAGCGGTGTAGCCGATGACCATGCCCTCGTAGACCTTTTCGCCAGCGCCCACCAGCAGGGTGCCGCGCTGCTGCGCGTTGTACAGGCCGTAGGTAACGGCATCGCCGGTCTCAAAGCTGACCAGAGAGCCGGTGGAACGGTTGGCGATCATACCGGCCCAGACATCGTAGCCATCAAAGATCTGGTTGAGGATGCCTTCGCCGTGGGTATCGGTCAGGAACTGGTTGCGGTAGCCGAACAGGCCGCGGCTGG